>ULXT01059054.1_pt1 | contig 61619 bp, 58 predicted proteins | sample 1961571 | NCBI WGS metagenome assembly ULXT01 (sample SAMEA4835846, study PRJEB28245) | human gut metagenome | biome: gut microbiome; material: fecal sample | place: Denmark | collected 2008
AAGTCGGGACGCCCGAACTCCGCTCCGTAGCGCGCCAAGAAAGGCGAAGCCATATAAAGCCCGTCCAGCCACATCTGATACGGATAGACCAGCTTGTGCCAGAAGCCCCCTTCCAACGTGCGCGGATGGCGGCTCAGCTGGCGTACCAGCACGTCCATCGCTTTCTTGTACTTCCCGTCCTTGGTTTCGCGGTACAGGTCGAACAACACTTTCCCCGAATTGATGAAATCCAGGTTATAATCTGCCATCTCGTATTTCCAGATGGTTCCGTTGGCATCGATAAGGGTATCGCCCCACTCTTCCACATACTCGTAATACTTGCGCTCGCCGGTAGCTTTCCACATCTCCAGCATCGCGCAACATCCTACGCCCTGCGCATAGCCGAAGAACAGGCGTTTCCCATGGTCGAGCTGCCACGCTTCGGGGAAACGCGCCATTTCCGAACCGGCAAAACGCTGTGCCGCTTCCCGGTAGGGATTGGAAGCCAACGCCACCGAAGCAAAAAGCAGCTGCATGCCTAATGCAATGATTGTCTTTTTCATGTGTCTTTTTATAGCTAATGGTTTTACATTAAATTTCCGCTACAAAAATAACACACTCCTTCCGTTCCTGCCATGCAATAACGTACAAGGACATGGAATCGGGTACACTTTTCCCCTTAAAACTGGAAAATAGCCGTCATCACCAGGCGGTGGTTCAAGACGGTATGCGAAGAAAGCGCCTTGGCTTTCGCATCGAATTCATCGCCGTACCAGGCGTTGCACACCGAATATTCGGCACCGAACTTCCAGTGCGGGCGGTTATAAGTCAGTTCGGCGGTGCCGGTGAAAAGCTGGTCGAGGGTGGTTCCTGTGCCTAACGTGCCGTAGGGCACTTCTTCCGTAGCCCCCAAGCCTTTCAGGTAACCGAAGAACAATGCCGGACGCCACGTCTTGCCGTATGCCACGTTCACCCACGTAGTAGAAGTGCGGAGCGGCGCATACTCCTGCTCGCCGGTCACGGGGTCGATGCTCCGGATGCCGTATCCGCCTACGGTGCTGGCTTGCGTCAGGTTGGTGCCCAATACGGTTTTGGCGGCTACCAGCCAATTGTTACGCGTGTATTTCACATGCGCCTCGCCCGAAATGCCGGTGATGCGTTCGTCCACCTTATACGTGCCGCTCCCGGTTTCCGACTGGGTACGGGGCGTAATGGAGCTGACATGTACGCCGGCACCGGCTATCAAGCCCGGCCGCTTGTAATCCACGCCCACATACACCTCGGGGATGCTGCTCCACTTGATGAAATCCTGGTGCTTGCGGGTAGCGGTAGCGCCCGGCTCGTTGGAACTGGGACCTACTGAGAGGTATTGCGATTGCCAGATAGCGGCGGCGGTCAGGCGGAAGTTTTCCGAAGTGAAGCGGTACCGGATTTGCGGAGCGCGGCTGAAGGGCTGGTAAGGAGCACCCATGTTGAGGTTCAGTATTTCGGGAGCCACATCGCCATAGAGCGGATGCCAGGTCTGCCCCACCAGCAACGCCGACTTGCCCCAGTCAAGATTGAAATACACGTGGCGGATGCGGAAGAGCGAATACGTTGTGCCCGAACCGCGGAAGTCCACTTCCACCTTTGCCGAAGTCTTTGCCTTGCCCAGCATCGGTCCCGTCACGTCCACGCCCAAACGGGTATAAAGGGTATAGAAATCGCTGTTCCCGTTGTCGTTCAGGTCTTTTCCGTTAGGGTCTTCCACTTTATCCAGCGGATACATATAGAACAGTCCGTCCACCGTTTCCGAATTCGACCGGCTGTTATAGAACAAATCGGTACGCACCTGACCATAAAATTTATAGTCGAATCCTTTCTTCTGCGCATTGCCTGCCAGTGTACCTCCCAGCAGGGCTGCCAATAATACAACTTGCTTTTTCATACTATTCTTTATCGTCTTTGAAACGCAGATTAGCGCAGATTAACACAGATTATCATAATTCTTTTTAAAGGCGTGTTTTGTTTTGAGAGTGTATCAAAACAGAAATTAGCTTTCATTTTGTCATCCTGAACGTAGTGAAGGATCTCGTAGACACCCACGTGGATGTGAGATTCTTCCTCCCTACGGTCGTCAGAATGACAAGAGGGTTAAGGATAATCCGTCATTGGTAACGTAGTGAAGCATGACAAATCATTTTTCGCAATACATTTCTGATTGACTATAAATATAAAATCTGTGTTAATCTGCGTTTCAAACAAAAACACATTTATAAACATCGCCCGCAAAAGTAATAAAAAAGAAAAATGTTTGTATCTTTGCCCGCCTAAAAACATCACGACATGAGACAAAAGCTACGATATACGATTCTCGCCCTGCTGCTCTTCCCCTTCCTCACCGCTTTCGCGCAAACAGCCCCGAAATACGAGATACGCGCCACGTGGCTCACTACGCTGGGCGGTATGGACTGGCCCAGCCATAAAGCCGTCTCTCCCCAAGGCATCGAACGCCAGAAGGCCGAACTATGCCATATCCTTGACCAGCTGAAACAAGCCAACTTCAATATGGTACTTTTCCAAACCCGCCTGCGGGGAGACGTAATCTACCCCTCGGCATTCGAGCCTTTCGCCGAATCGCTGACGGGTACCGAAGGCAAGCATCCCGGCTACGACCCATTGAAATTCGCCATAGAAGAATGCCACCGGCGGGGCATGGAACTGCATGCCTGGCTCGTAGCTATCCCCATCGGGAACACCCGCCAGATACGGATGCTTGGGAAAAACGCCCTGACCCGCAAACACCCCTCGCTCTGCAGGCAATTCAAGGGAAGCTGGTACCTGGACCCGGGCAATCCCGGAACGGACGATTATCTGGCAAACATCGTGCGCGAAATCGTATCCGGATACGATGTGGACGGCATCCATCTCGATTACATCCGGTACCCCGAGCAGGGGGAACGCTTCCCCGACCAAAGCACATACCGCAAGTATGGGAAACGGCAAGGCCTGACACAATGGCGGAGGGACAACATCACACGCATCGTGCGCCGGATATATACCGAAGTCAAGTCGATGAAACCGTGGGTAAAGGTAAGCAGCTCACCCATCGGCAAATACCGCGATACGGAACGCTATTCTTCGCACGGCTGGAACGCCTATGAAGAGGTGTATCAGGACGCCCAGCAATGGCTGAAAGAAGGCATCCACGACGCACTTTTCCCCATGATGTATTTCCAAGGAAACCACTTTTACCCGTTTGCCCTCGACTGGAAAGAGAATGCATACGGGCGGTGGATTGTGCCCGGACTGGGCATCTACTTCCTGCACCCCAAAGAACAGAACTGGCAACTGGACGAAGTCATCCGGCAAATCTATTTCATCCGTTCCATCGGGCTGGACGGACAGGCTTACTTCCGTACCCGCTTCCTGCTCGGCAATACCAAAAGCGTATTCGACGAGCTGAGGCAACATTTCTACCCGCTTCCGGCACTCGTCCCGCCCATGACATGGACGGACAGCATCGCACCTGCCAAGCCCCAAGAGCCGTCTTTCACGCTTTTAGACCGAGGCATCCGTTTCCGCTGGGAAGCCTCTACCGATAACCTCTCGCCGGTATATTACCGCCTCTATGCGTCGGACACTTATCCGGTAGACATGCGGAACCCCCTCAACCTGATTGCCCCACGCATCGAGGACACCCGCTACACCTATGTGCCCGAAGTGCCTTGGCAAGAATACCTCTATTGGGCGGTGACCGCCGTAGACCGGTGCGGGAACGAAAGCGAACCGCTGGAATTTTTCCAATTGACAAATTATGAATAGTTGCTTACCGGCATCGTTTTTACGCCTTTGCGTTTCCTATTCTCCGAAATATTCACTATTTTTGCAAATCAATATTATAGCATTTGTAAATCAATAATTCATAACATAAATTCTTATGAGCAACCAACGGTATATGCAACGCGGCGTGTCGGCATCGAAAGAAGATGTACACAACGCCATCAAGAACATCGACAAAGGTATTTTCCCGAAAGCATTCTGCAAAATCATACCCGATATCCTGGGCGGTGACCCTGAATATTGTAACATCATGCATGCCGATGGGGCAGGCACCAAATCTTCTTTGGCTTACCTATACTGGAAGGAAACAGGCGACCTCTCGGTTTGGAAAGGCATCGCGCAAGACGCGCTGATTATGAACATCGACGACCTGCTCTGTGTGGGAGCGGTAGACAACATACTGGTATCCTCCACCATCGGACGCAACAAACTGCTGGTACCGGGCGAGGTTATCTCCGCCATCATCAACGGTACGGATGAATTGCTCGCTGAATTGCGTGACATGGGTGTAGGCGTATATGCCACAGGAGGCGAAACCGCCGATGTGGGCGACCTGGTGCGCACCATCATCGTAGACTCTACCGTGACCTGCCGCATGAAGCGTGCCGACGTGATAGACAATGCCAATATCCGCCCGGGCGATGTCATCGTAGGACTTGCCTCCTACGGACAAGCCACCTATGAAAAAGAATACAACGGCGGCATGGGAAGCAACGGGCTGACCTCGGCACGCCACGATGTGTTCGCCAAATACCTGGCGGAGAAATATCCTGAAAGCTACGACCACGCCGTGCCCGAAGACCTGGTATACAGCGGGAACCTGAAGCTGACCGACCCGGTAGAAGGCTCGCCCATCGATGCCGGCAAGCTGGTGCTCTCTCCTACCCGCACGTATGCGCCGGTGGTCAAGAAGCTGCTCGATGCCCTGCGTCCGCACATCCACGGCATGGTGCATTGCTCGGGAGGCGCACAGACGAAGGTGCTCCACTTCGTAGGCGATAATTGCCGGGTAATCAAAGACAACCTCTTCCCCGTTCCTCCCCTCTTCCGCACCATCAAGGAACAGAGCGGAACAGATTGGGACGAAATGTACAAGGTATTCAACATGGGACACCGTCTGGAGGTTTACCTCTCGCCCGAACACGCCGAAGAAGTCATCGCCATCTCGAAATCGTTCAACATCGACGCGCAAGTAGTAGGACGCATCGAGGAGAGCGACCATAAGGAACTGATTATCCGGAGTGAGTTCGGGGAGTTCAAGTATGAATGATGTCAGAAAACGAAAGAGCTGAATTCAGACAAAAGTTACGCGAAGGATTAACCCGTTCGCGATACAAACTTATCCGCGAAAAGGCTTTACGTAATGAAAACATCATTGAGGGAGACTATAAAGGAGGCATAATAGAGGTTTCAGCCCGGGAACTTCTGAAAAAGCTCTACAATGAAGACATTGTCGTATTAACGGATGACAAACCCCGACAATAAGATAATATGGAAGATACATCACGTGCTAATAATAATGGCATCTTATTGCCACGTGGCATAGTCATACTATCCGCCGTGGCTGTCTTATGTGTCATCATAGACCTTATCGGCGGATTAATTGAATATTTTCAAGACGACAAGCTGCGCATCGTGCGCATCATCACCCGTTGCTTCAGCATTTTAGGCTGGGGACTTGTGGAATGGTATATAATGGACCAATTGTGGGAGACGCGGAAAAAAGGAAAAGTTACTCCATCAAGTAAACAAGAAGAATAACCTATGACCGACAACAACACATTATTAGAGAAATTAGACGGACTGGTGGCACGGTTTGAAGAAGTATCGACCCTGATAACCGACCCGTCCGTCATTGCCGACCAGAAACGCTACGTGAAGCTCACCAAGGAATACAAAGAGCTGGGCGACCTGATGAAGGCACGCAAGGAATACATGCAATGCCTTGCCGGGCTGGAGGAAGCCAAAGCGATGATGAACGAAAGCGACCCCGAAATGAAGGAAATGGCACGTGAGGAAGCCGCCGCATGCGAGGCACGCATACCGGAACTGGAAGAGGAAATCAAGCTTCTGCTCATCCCTGCCGACCCGCAGGACGACCGTAATGCCATCCTCGAAATCCGTGGAGGAACCGGAGGAGATGAAGCCGCCATCTTTGCCGGAGACCTTTTCCGCATGTATTCGAAATATTGCGAGCGCAAAGGTTGGAAGCTGGAAGTATCGAGTGCCAGCGAAGGCGCATCGGGCGGATTCAAGGAAATCATCTGTTCCGTGACAGGTGATAAAGTATACGGGACACTGAAATACGAATCGGGTGTGCACCGGGTGCAACGCGTACCCGCCACCGAAACCCAGGGGCGTGTACATACTTCGGCAGCATCTGTCGCCGTATTGCCCGAAGCCGAACCCTTCGATGTGGAAATCAACGAAGGAGAAATCAAATGGGATACGTTCCGAAGCTCTGGTGCCGGAGGCCAGAATGTGAACAAAGTGGAATCGGGCGTACGCCTGCGCTATAACTGGAAAAACCCCAATACGGGCGTGGTAGAAGAAATCCTGATAGAATGTACCGAAACGCGCGACCAGCCGAAAAACAAGGAACGGGCTCTCGCGCGCCTGCGTACCTTTATATATGATAAGGAACACCAGAAGTACATCGACGATATCGCCTCGAAGCGGAAAACCATGGTGAGCACCGGAGACCGGTCGGCAAAGATACGCACCTACAATTATCCCCAAGGACGCATCACCGACCACCGCATCAATTATACCATCTACAACCTTGCCGCCTTTATGGACGGCGACATACAGGATTGTATCGACCACCTGATAGTGGCGGAAAACGCCGAGAGACTGAAAGAAAGCGAACTATAACCTTTAACCGACCAGCGTCATGAACAGGCCATGGTATCAACAAATAGCCAGTATCCTTGCCGGAACGTTGCAAACCACTTTGAGACGTTTCCCCGTCACGGTATTGTTCGGCATTGCCCTGAGCGTCTATCTGATTCACCTAATCGCCACAGATTATGAAACAGAGAACAAGCTGATTGTCATCATCGGATATTACCTCTCGGCAGGCACGCTCCTTTCGCTCACCCTTCATCTCTGGAGTGAGGAAATGGAGCATCCGGTACGCAAAGCCATAGCCCATGTACTCCCTCACGGGCTATTGATAGCAGATGCCCTGTTCCTGTATTCCCTTTCGCCCGGCGAGTCGCTGACCGAAATCGGAATCGCGCACGGAGCCGCAATCTTTGCCATCGGCATATCCGTCTTTTTCCTTTCCTTCTCACGCACCAAGAACGATATGCCTAACTGGAACTTCGCTTCCGCAAGCTTTGGAGCGTTTATCACCTCCATACTCATCGGGAGCGTCATGAGCCTCGGAACCTGCCTGCTTGCCTATTCCCTGCAAGCCCTGTTCAACATCGAAGTCAATCATAAGGCCTACGGCTATATCGTGACCGTATGCAACGTATTCCTCTCCTTGCTCTTATTCCTCGGAATGCTCCCGCAAGGACGCGAAAAGCATAACGAATCCCCTCACGCCAGCCCATTCCTGAACGGGATTATCCGCTACCTTTTCCTGCCTTTGGAAATGGGCTATATCCTTGTGCTTTACATCTACGCCGCCAAGATACTCATTACCTGGGAACTACCCACGGGCTGGGTCTCCTGGCTGGTCACCCTCATGATGGCCGGATGCATCGCGATTGAGTTCGGCATCTATCCCTCCCGCATCGGAAGAGAAAGGCAAACGGACAAACGTATTGCATACGGGCTTCCGCTCGTGTCATTGCCTTTGCTGGTCCTGATGACCGTCAGCATCATGCGCCGGTTCCAGGATTACGGCATCAGCATCAACCGCCTTTACCTCATCACCTTCAACGCCTGGTGCTACATCGTCTGCATCGGGCTGATTCTCAACAAGGCAAGGCGCATCAACTGGATACCGGTCTCGTTCTCCGTGATATTCCTGCTGACTTCCGTGCTTCCGGTAAACTATGCCGGCATCACCCGGAATAAGATTCATGCCGATATCGAAAGCGAGTTAAAGGCATCGGGCATCTCTTCCCTCCCCTTATCCCGGGAAGGGTACGAGAAGTGGCTCGCATCGCTCCCGTACGCCCATGCCGCGAACATCAACGACCGAGTGAGATACATGCGGAACTGGTTCGGATGGGAAAGCATAAGCGACCTGGTAGACCAAGACATTTCGCTATACTCGCTTCCCGAAGCCGAATCGCCCCACTTCTCCTACCAGGGAGAAACCGAACCTTCTGAGCCTCTCTCTATCCCCGAAGGGCATAACCAGGTGATAGAAATCGACCAATACATGTCGGGGGCAGACGGTTCCCTGCCCGATAAATGGTGGGAAAACGGGTCATTGCCTGTACCGCTCGAGCTTACGGGAGACACCGTCTATTTCGATTTGGATACCATTTGGAAGCTGCAGGCGCATACTTCCGGAGGCACATTCCCCGAAACCGCCGCGATGCCCCCTACGGCCCTGCGGTGCAATTCACCCGACAAGAGCTTCGTGCTCACCCGATTCAGTTTAAACTATAACAAAACAAACATAGAAGATACACACTTGTCTTTCAAGGGATATCTCTTTTATCAAAAATAAATTCAAAAACATACCAATATGAACAAACAAGAACTTTTTGAGAACATCAAGCGCAAACAATCCTTCCTTTGTGTAGGACTGGACACCGACATCAAGAAAATCCCCGAACACCTGTTGAAGGAAGAAGACCCGATTTTCGCGTTCAACAAAGCCATCATCGATGCTACCGCCCCCTATTGCATCGCCTATAAACCCAACCTGGCTTTCTACGAAAGCATGGGCGTAAAAGGCTGGATAGCTTTCGAAAAAACCGTGGAATATATCAAGAAAAACTATCCCGACCAATTCATCATTGCAGATGCCAAGCGCGGAGACATCGGCAATACTTCGGCAATGTATGCCCGTAGCTTTTTCGAAGAACTGGACATCGATGCGGTGACCGTAGCTCCTTATATGGGAGAAGACAGCGTGACTCCTTTCCTTACCTACGAAGGCAAATGGGTCATCCTACTGGCATTGAACTCGAACAAAGGGTCGCACGATTTCCAGCTGACCGAAGACAAAGCAGGCGAACGTCTCTTCGAAAAAGTATTGCGTAAATCACAAGAATGGGCAAACGACCAAAACATGATGTACGTGGTAGGTGCTACCCAAGGCAAGATGTTCGAGGACATCCGTAAAATTGTCCCTGAACATTTTCTGCTGGTTCCGGGAATCGGTGCCCAAGGAGGCTCACTGGAAGAAGCATGTAAATATGGCATGAACAGCAAGTGTGGGCTGATTGTCAATTCCAGCCGCGCCATCATCTATGCCGACAAGAGCGAAGCCTTCGCCCAAGCCGCCAAGAATGAAGCCGAAAAGGTTCAGAAACAAATGGCGGAACAATTGAAAGCCGCCCATATAATATAATAAGGAGTAAACCGGCTCACGCATCCTCTCATTGCACCTGCCCCGTGCGGTACAATGAGAGGGCTTATGCATCTCGAAACGCATGTACTTGCATCGGCTCACTCAAGCGTCTGCATCCCCCGACTCAAGCGTTTGCACCGGCATGCGCAAGCGGTTGCATACGCCTCCGAGACCTGCCGTGTTCCGCAGGACTAAAGCAAAAAAAACATCGGTTAACCAGTTTTAGACCACTAAAAAGATAAATAATTGACATTTTGCACGGTTATATAAAAAAAAAATACGTAATTTGCATAATTAAACAAGGAGCGTACTAAAAGACACTAATAGAAAAACCAAAAGATACGATAAGTTATGGAGTTTTCAGCTAAACAAATTGCGGAATATATCCACGGAGAAATAGTAGGGAACGAGCATGCTACCGTACACACATTCGCAAAGATAGAAGAAGGCGTACCGGGTGCCATTTCTTTCCTTTCAAACCCGAAATATACACATTATATATATACGACCCAATCAACGATTGTATTGGTCAATAAAGATTTCGAACCGGAACAACCGGTAAGTGCAACCTTGATTAAAGTAGACAACGCATACGAAAGCCTGGCTCAACTCCTGACTTTATACGAACAAAGCAAGCCGAAAAAGACGGGCATCGACCCGTTAGCATCCATTGCTCCGACCGCTAAAATCGGGAAAGATGTCTATATCGGTCCCTTTGCCTGCATCGAAGAAGGTGTGGAGATAGGCGACAACGCTTGCATCCACCCGCATGCGACCGTAGGAAGCCATGCCAAAATAGGAAATAACACAACGCTCTATCCCCATGTCACCATTTACCAGGATTGCCGGGTGGGAAACAATTGCATCCTGCATGCCGGATGTGTCATCGGTGCGGACGGATTCGGGTTTGCCCCCTCCGCCGAAGGCTATGACAAGATTCCCCAAATCGGTATCGTCGTTATTGAGGACAATGTGGAAATCGGTGCCAATACGTGCGTAGACCGTGCCACGATGGGCGCCACCATCATCCATAAGGGCGTAAAGCTGGACAACCTGATTCAGATTGCCCACAATGTAGAGATAGGAAGCCACACGGTGATGGCTTCGCAAGTAGGCGTGGCAGGCTCGGCAAAGATAGGCGAATGGTGCGTATTCGCCGGACAAGTAGGCGTGGCAGGACATATCAAAGTGGGCGACCATGTGACTATCGGAGCCCAATCGGGCATACCGGGCAATACCAAGTCGGGCAGCACCCTGATGGGATATCCCGCCATCGACCCGAAACTTTTTGCGCGTTCAGCTGTTATATACAAGAAGTTGCCCGACATGTACGAAGACATGAGACGTATGCAAAAAGAACTGGAAGAATTAAAGAAACAACTTAATAAATAAAGCCCATGTTGAAACAAAAAACATTAAAAGGCAGTTTTACACTGAACGGTAAGGGTCTCCATACCGGAGTCAAGCTGACCGTGACATTCAATCCTGCCCCCGAACACCACGGATATAAAATCCAACGCATCGACCTGGACGACCAGCCCATCATCGATGCCATAGCGGATAATGTGGTAGACACCACACGTGGTACTGTTTTGGCTAAGAACGGGGTAAAAGTAAGTACCGTAGAGCACGCCATGGCTGCCCTCTATGCAGCCGGTATCGATAATTGCCTGATTCAGGTAAACGGTCCCGAACTTCCGATTTTAGACGGAAGCTCGAAAGCATACGTAGAATGCATCCAGCGGGTAGGCATTGAGGAACAAACCGCTCCGAAAGATTATTACATCATCAAATCGAAAATCGAAGTGCGCGATGAAGAAACAGGGTCTTCCATCATCGTCTTGCCGGATGATAAATTCAGCTTAAACGTATTAATCTCTTACGATTCCAAGATTCTGACCAACCAATACGCCACATTGGAGAACATGGACGAATTCCCTACCGAAATCGCTTCGGCACGCACATTCGTATTCGTAAGAGAAATCGAACCTTTATTGAACGCCGGACTCATCAAGGGAGGCGATTTGGACAATGCCATCGTCATCTACGAGAAACAGATGACGCAGGAAAACTTCGACAAGCTTGCCGATGTAATGGGAGTCCCGCACATGGATGCCAGCCACCTGGGATACATCAACCACATTCCTTTGGTATGGCCCAACGAACCGGCACGCCACAAGTTGCTTGACATCATCGGCGACCTTGCCCTGATTGGGAAACCCATCAAAGGACGCATCATCGCTACCCGCCCGGGACATACCATCAACAATAAATTCGCCCGCCAGTTGCGCAAGGAAATCCGCCTGCACGAGATTCAGGCTCCTATTTATAATTGCAACGAACCTCCTTTAATGGACGTGAACCGCATCCGCGAACTCCTTCCCCACCGTTACCCGTTCCAACTGGTAGACAAAGTCATCGCCATCGGAGCAAATTACATCGTGGGCGTAAAGAACGTCACTTCGAACGAACCGTTCTTCCAAGGGCATTTCCCGCAAGAACCGGTCATGCCGGGCGTTCTTCAGGTAGAAGCCATGGCACAGGTAGGAGGCCTGCTGGTGCTTAACTCATTGGCCGAACCTGAAAGATATTCTACTTACTTCTTGAAAATAGACAATGTAAAATTCCGCCAAAAAGTAGTGCCCGGCGATACACTCGTGTTCCGTGTAGAACTGATGGCACCGATTCGCCGCGGCATCTCTACGATGAAAGGATACATCTTCGTAGGAGAAAAAATCGTTTGCGAAGCTGAATTTATGGCACAAATAGTAAAAAACAAATAAAATGATAAGTCCATTAGCATACGTACATCCGGAAGCAATCATAGGGGAAAACGTCGAAATCGGTCCCTTTGTATTCATCGACAAGAACGTGGTCATTGGCGACAACAATACCATTATGCCTAATGCGAACATCTTATACGGTTCACGCATAGGCAACAACAACCGTATCTTTCCGGGAGCCGTCATCGGAGCCATTCCGCAAGACCTGAAATTCCGGGGAGAAGAGACCACAGCCGAAATAGGCGACAACAACACCATACGCGAAAATGTGACTATCAACCGGGGCACCGCAGCCAAAGGGAAAACCATCGTAGGAAACAACAACCTCCTCATGGAAGGCGTACATGTGGCACACGACACCCATGTCGGAAGCGGATGCATCATCGGAAACTCCACGAAAATGGCAGGTGAAGTCATCATCGACGACAATGCCATTGTAAGCGCCAACGTACTGATGCACCAGTTCTGCCGGGTGGGAGGATACGTCATGATACAAGGCGGATGCCGGTTCAGCAAAGACATCCCTCCTTATATTATCGCAGGGCGCGAACCCATTGCCTATAGCGGCATCAACATTGTAGGCCTGCGCCGGCGCGGATTCTCGAACGAACTGATAGAGAATATCCACAACGCCTACCGCATCATCTACAATAACGGAAAGAACGTGACCGATGCCCTGCAACAGGTAAGAGAAGAAATACCGATGAGTCCCGAAATCGAATACATCGTTTCTTTTATCGAAAATTCGGAAAGAGGCATCATCCGATAAAAAATTTTTGTACCTTTACCGCATCAATTCAAGTTTAACGAAAGATTATGGTATACAAATTTAGAATCATATCAGACGAAGTGGATGATTTCATAAGAGAAATCAAAATCGATTCGGATGCTTCATTCTACGACTTGCATGAAGCTATCCTGAAATGTACAGGCTATAAGGATGACCAGATGACTTCTTTCTTCATCTGCGACGATGACTGGGAAAAAGAGATTGAAATCACGCTGGAAGATATGGGAGCAGGAAGCTCGGAAGAAGATACATTCGTCATGAAAGATACCCGCCTGAGTGAACTGCTGGAAGATGAAAAGCAAAAGCTGCTCTATGTATTCGACCCCTTGGCTGAACGCGTATTCTTCATCGAACTGTCGGAAATCATCACCGGGAAAGACCTCCAACATGCCACTTGCTCACGGAAAGAAGGAAATCCGCCCCAACAAGTCATCGACTTCGACGAGCAAATGAAGAAAATGGATTCATCACTGGACTTAGACGAGAACTTCTACGGAGACCAGGAATACGATATGGACGACTTCGACCCCGACGGATACGACATTGGGAGCGGAGGAAATCCGTATGACGAAGATAAATACTAATTTTTTAATGAAGAATGAAGAAATAAGAATGAAGAATTGGTTGAACACCTTACTCATTCTTCATTCTTCATTCTTTAATTCTTCATTTTTATGACCCTCATCGTCCTCATTGGTCCTACCGGCGTAGGCAAAACCGAATTAAGCCTGTCCATCGCCGAAACCTATCATACTTCTATTCTCTCTGCAGACTCCCGCCAACTTTATGCCGATTTGAAAATAGGTACGGCAGCTCCTACCCCCAACCAACTGGCACGGGTTCCTCATTATTTTGTAGGCACATTACAACTCACCGATTATTACAGTGCGGCACAGTACGAAGCAGATGCGCTCAAAAAACTGGACGAACTTTTTAAAGCACACGATGTGGTGGTGCTGACCGGAGGCTCGATGATGTACGTCGATGCCGTATGCAAAGGCATCGACGATATCCCCACGGTAGATGCCGAAACACGCCGGCTGCTAATGGAAAGATATGAACAAGAAGGGTTGGAACGCCTCTGCAGCGAACTGAAGCTTCTGGATCCGGAATATTATCAGACCGTTGACTTGAAGAACCCCAAACGGGTTATCCATGCCCTCGAAATCTGCTATATGACGGGAAAGACCTATACTTCTTTCCGAACCCGCACACAAAAACAACGCCCTTTTCACATCCTGAAAATCGGATTGAAGCGCGAACGAGAAGAACTATATGCCCGCATCAACCTTCGGGTAGACCAGATGATGGAAGAAGGATTATTGGAAGAAGCCCGCAAGGTTTACCCCTTCCGGCATCTCAATTCACTGAACACCGTAGGCTATAAAGAACTCTTCAAATACTTTGACGGAGAATGGGACCTTCCTTTCGCCATCGAAAAAATCAAGCAAAACTCCCGCATCTACTCACGCAAACAAATGACGTGGTCCAAGCGAGACACCGACATCACATGGTTTCATCCCGACCAAAAAGAAGAAATCCTGAACTTTATCAGCCAACATACCGCCCAATAATGCCAATATGGCGGAATATCCATACATCCTGCCCATTTGTCAGCCCCTGACTGACAAAATATCCCCTCTTCTACGATAAAGCCCTCAAATACTTCCGCATTTTTTGACTTAGGTCAATAAAACAAGGGAAAAGCCAAAATATATGCTATAAAACATATTTTGAAAGCAAAAAGGCAGTATATTTGCAGTGTAATTAAAGAACAACAAGTTCTAGAACTTAACTAAACTATAAGATTTAAGGTAAAAAAAGATTGAAAAGAAAAACATCAAAGGCCAGCCGTGAGGTTCGCCGGAGATTTAAAGGATAACAAAACCAATATTGAAAGTTAAACAAAAGTTAGATTTAAGTTTTCAGGTATTATTAACTAAAAAAGAAAGGATAACATTATGAAAAAGGTAAAAAACATTTTTCACAAGATTGCCAATGCAGATCCGATGATCTGGGGTTATGTAATGCTGAACGACAGACTCAGCAAGTAAACAACAAAAAAAAGTAAGCTAAAGCCCAAAAAGCAGTAGCTTTTAGTAAAGAATCTGATAAATGCCGAAAGGCTTTTTGTAAATAATCAAAAAAGCGGTTACACCATTGTGCAATCGCTTTTTTCCGTTTATAGCCGCGCAATAAAAACGGTCGGTACATGTACTCTCTACATCCCGGCCGACAACGTAACCTTAACTATTAACAATTTTATCTATTTTTCCACATATTATCCAGGGTCCAATTGACGGATTACCCTACACGGATTGCCTGCCGCCAAGCTATTGTCAGGAATGTCACGGTTCACCACGCTTCCCGCACCTATCACGACATTATTCCCCACCGTCACTCCGGGCAATATAGAAACTCCGCCACCAATCCATACATCATCCCCTATACGAACCGGACGTGCATATTCCAGCCCCTTCCGGCGCAGAACGACATCAAGCGGATGACCGGCTGTATAAATACTCACGTTAGGAGCAATATAAACATGATTCCCTATCCTCACTTTCGCACAATCAAGCACCGTGAAATGATAATTCGCAAAAACATAATCGCCCATTTCAATATTGTACCCACGGTCACAATAAAAAGGAGGACGGATTTCGCACCCTTTTCCCACCTTTCCCAACAGTTCTTTCAAAATACCTCGGCGCATCCCTTGCTCTATCGGCAAAGAACGGTTATAATCAACCAACAACAAGGAAGCATCCAAGTATTCATTATTTAATTCCTCATCATGGCTGGCATCATACAGCATGCCCAATTCCGCTTTTTCCTTCTCAGTCATGGATGTATCTTTTTAATAATGCAAAGATAAACGATATCCGACCAATTCTTATTGAACAAAAACACATTGTCTTGTCTGATATTAATAAAAATCACTACCGAAAAAGACAAACCGTTCCATTTCATCAAAATATTGTCATATCTTTGCAAGACCAAATACAAAAATTATGAGCTCAATCATCTACGAACAAGTGCCGCATAATTCAGAAAACTCGTTTTTCTACCGCCGTTGCACATCGTGGTACAAAAGCGCGATAGGCTACCACCAGCACCCGGAACTGGAAATCGGATTCGTCATCAAAGGCGGAGGGCAACGCATTACGGACGATTTCATCGAAAACTTTCGGGAAGGTGACATCATCATCATACCTGCCAACATCCCCCATTGCTGGATATACGACAAGCTGGCGTGTCCGGCAGACGAAAGGATAGAAGAAGCATTCATCCAGTTTCCGCAAGCTTTTCTTGACCGCCTTTCCCGCTTTGCCAAAGAATTTCAAGAAACCGCTTCGTTCTATACCAACCTGAAACAATGCTTGTCGGTACAAGGGGAAGGAGCGGAAGAAATACGTCACATCCTGCTGGAGTTCGAAAACTACAATGAACAACAACGGCTCATTGGTTTTTTGCAAATCCTCATGCTCGCATCCTGTTCCGGCAACAGCAGATACATCGGCCATCATGCATTCAACGGCATACCCATTCATAAAAACAAACAACGCCTGCAGGCCGTCTACAAATACATCATCGAAAACTACCATCGGAAAATCACGCTGGGCGAAGTGGCAGACCACATTGCCATGAACAAAAACGCTTTTTGCCTTTTCTTCAAAAAGTCAGTCAACGAGCCTTTTACGGTATACCTCAACCGTTTCCGCCTGCAAATGGCGGTTACACTGCTCAACCGCACCGACCAAAACATATCCGAAATTGCTTATGCGGTAGGCTTTGCCGACATCCCCTACTTCAACCGCTGTTTCAAGAAAGAATACGGCATCTCGCCTGCCGAATACCGAAGTAAATATAAAAGATAACCAAAGATATATATGAAACTGACCTACATCTTCCATAGCGGCTTTGCCTTAGAAACCGAGAATTGCATGCTGGTCTTCGACTATTGGCTGGATCCGGCACATGTTATCGACGGATTGCTGAAATGCGACAAACCGATGTACGTGTTTGCCAGCCACTTCCACGAAGACCATTTCAACCGTGACATCTTCACTTGGAAATCAATTAAACCGGACATCACTTATCTCCTTTCGAAAGATATCTTGAAACACCGTAGAGCCAGACGTGACGAAGCCGATGCATGGCTTGCCAAAGGAGGAAGCTGGCAAGACCGGCACATCCATACCACCGCTGCCGGAAGCAACGATAGCGGCGTGTCGTGGGTGGTGCAGACCGAAGGCAAAACCCTCTTCCACGCAGGCGACCTGAATAACTGGTACGCCCGCTTCCTGACCGATGACTATACAGGCGGAACCATATACAGCCCCGAATTCGGTATGGAAATCAATCCGGAGAAAGAAGAAAAACAATACTTGGGCGAACTGAAAGACATCCGCAAGCTTACCGCCGGCTTCGACCTCGTAATGTTTCCCATAGACGGACGTATCGGAAATGGCTATACACGCGGAGCCCGCCAGTTCATCGACCGCTTCCGGGTAGGATTGCTTGTCCCCATGCACTTCGTTGCCAGCGGATTCCAATCGGCAAGCCGGATGAAAGAATTTGCCGATGCCAAAGGCGTTGAATTCTGGTGTATCAAAAAAGAAGGAGAGAGCATCGAACGTTAAAGCCGCAAAATATCTATTCAGTATGCCGGATTTTATGTAACTTCGCCAGCGTTTTCTAATATGCAAGCCTATGAATATCAAGAGAAGCGAAGAAGAGTGGACACGCCGCTACATCAGCTTTATCGCCATTCTATTTATCATCGCTTTCGGCACTTCATTGTCCATTCGGGCCAACCTTGGTTCATCGCCCATATCCGCCCCTCCTTATATCCTGTCGCTTATTCCGGGCATGAATCTCACCATGGGGCAACTCACTATCTGCATGCACGTATTTTTCATCTCCATTCAGATGCTATTATTGCGCAAGGATTTCGAAAAGCGCCAGTATGCACAGATTCTGGTATCCTTCCTTTTCGGACTTTATACTGACCTGACGATGTGGATGACCGGATTCCTGCAGATTCCGTTCGATATGAATCCGATGATTGGTTATCCGTTAAGGCTTATCGAGTTGCTCATCGGAGGAGCGGTTTTAGCTTTCGGCATCGCATGCGAGGTACGTTGCGATTCGTTGATGCTGGCAGGTGAAGGGCTTCCGCTGGCCATCTCCAGATTTTTAAAACGTGATTTCGGAAAAGTGAAAATCTGCTCCGATACGTCTCTGGTACTTATCGGCACGATATTCATGTTTATTTACTTTGGCGAATGGAGCTGGAAACTGATTGGCGTAGGTACCCTGATTTCGATGTTCTATGTCGGCATAATGGTCCGTGTATTCTCACCGCACATCGCATGGCTCGACAAGATATTCATTCCCAAAAGTGAACGTTCCGCTTCCGCAAAGGCTATCCCCGGCGATGAATGGGAAGGCCATTGCATCATCACCATTGCCCGGATGTATGGAAGTGGCGGAAACGCCGTGGGCGAAGCAGTGGCACACAAGTTAGGATGCCCATGTTATAACCGGCAGATTATCGACCAAACCGCCCGGCAGATGGGATACTCCACGGAATTTGTAGCAGAAAACGAGCAAAACATTCCTACCGCCCGTTTATGGGAACTGATATTCGCCGATAGCGGCATCCCGGCATCCCTAAATCCTTCGAAAGAAGACGCCATTTTCGTAAGCCAAAGCCGCACCATCCGCGGATTGGCTCACAACGGACCATGTGTCATTATCGGCAGGTTGGGCAACTGGATTCTGCGGGATAACCCACACATACTCCGGGTCTTCATCCGGTCCGGTTTAGACTTTGCCGTGAATCAGCTTACCGGAAGATTTCACATTTCGAAAGAGGAGGCAACCAGAAAAATCGAGCGCGTAAATACCGGTAGAGCCAACCATTACCGTCACTATACCGGAAAGCAATGGACCGACATCAACGAATATGACCTGATAATCAATACAGACTATACAGGCATCGACGGGGCTGTAGACATGATTCTACACGCAGCCAAGAATCTGAAATGAATAAAAAAGCGTTCCGAATGACACATCCGATTGAAATAGATACCGCCAACGCCGAGTTCCAGAATGCATTGAAGCTCATCCAGTATACCCGCCAATCCGTATTCCTTACGGGAAAAGCAGGAACAGGTAAGTCTACTTTCCTGAAATACATCTGCCAGACTACGAAGAAAAAATACGTGGTACTGGCTCCTACGGGCATCGCCGCCATCAATGCCGGAGGCAGCACCCTGCACAGTTTCTTCAAGCTGCCTTTCCATCCGTTGCTGCCCGATGACCCCAACTTCAGCCTAAGAGGAAACAAACTGCAAAGCTTCCTGAAATATACCGCCGACCGGCGCAAGCTGATAAAGAACATCGAACTGGTCATCATCGATGAGATTTCGATGGTGCGCGCCGACATCATCGACTTCATCGACAAGGTATTGCGTGTATACTCACAAAACATGCGCGAACCTTTCGGAGGCAAACAGCTGCTGCTGGTGGGCGATGTGTATCAGCTGGAACCGGTAGTGAAAAACGACGAGCGCGAAATCATCAACCGTTTCTACCCCAACCCCTATTTCTTCTCGGCACGGGTGTTCCAGCAAATGGAACTGGTATCGGTAGAGCTGACCAAGGTGTACAGGCAGACCGACCGCGTATTTGTCAACGTGCTCGACCACATCCGCACCAATACCGTCGGCTCTGCCGACTTACAACTGCTCAACACCCGTTATCAGGCACCACTGGACTCGGGCGAGAACGACCTTTACATCACATTGGCTACCCGGCGCGACAACGTAGACTTCATCAACGAACAACGCCTTGCCGCCCTGCCCGGCGATGCTGTCACGCTGAAAGGTGAAATCCATGGCGAATTTCCCGAAAGCAGCCTCCCCACACTGATGGAACTGACCGTGAAACCCGGTGCACAAATCATCTTCATCAAGAACGACCCAGAGAAACGATGGGTAAACGGCACCATCGGCATCCTTTCAGGCATCGATGCCGAAGGTATCCTTTACGTAACCACCGAAGAAGGAAAAGAACTCGACGTGCGCCGCGAAAGCTGGAGCAACATCCGCTACCGGTATAACGAAGAAGAGAATAAGATAGAAGAAGAAGAACTGGGCACCTTCACGCAATATCCCATCCGGCTTGCCTGGGCAATAACAGTACACAAAAGCCAGGGACTGACCTTCAGCCGCGCCATCATAGACTTTACCGGAGGAGTATTTGCCGGAGGACAAACCTACGTGGCATTAAGCCGGTGTACCTCACTGGACGGCATCTGCCTGAAGCGGGAAATAAGTCGTGCCGACATCTTCGTACGTCCCGAAATCGTTTCCTTCGCCCACCATTTCAACGACCAGCAAGCCATCGAGCGTGCCATGAAGCAGGCGCAAGCCGACATCGAATATACCGCTGCCGTCAAGGCATTCGACAAAGGTGACTTCGAAACTTGCCTCGACCATTTCTTCAAGGCCATCCATGCCCGCTACGACATCGAAAAGCCCTTACAACAACGCTTTATCCGCAAAAAGTTAGGCATCATCAACCGGCTAAAGGCAGAAAACCTCCGTCTGAAAGAAGAAATGCGGGAATCGAAGAAAAGCCTGCAGAAATATGCCGAAGAATATTACCTGATGGGAAACGAATGCATCACCCAAGCCCACGACACACGTGCCGCCCTGGCAAACTACGACAAAGCCATCGAACTGTACCCCGAATACGTCGATGCCTGGGTGCGCAAAGGCGTCACGCTTTTCAATGCCAACCGGATAAACGAAGCACGCGAATGCCTGAACCAAGCCGCAAACCTGCGCCCCAACGAGTTCAAAGCCGTATACAATCGGGGCAAACTGCGCCTGCACACAGGCGACATCGAGGGTGCCATGACCGACCTGGACAAAGCAACCTCGCTAAAGCCCCAGCACGCCGGCGCTCAAGAATGTTTCGCCGATGCCCTTTCGCAAGCCGGCAAAGAAATAGAAGCGGCGATACATTACCGGCTGGCGGAAGAAATACGGAAAAAGAAGAAGAAATAAAATTGTTAACCCCTATAAAAAGATTAAGCTATGAACTTGAGTGATAAAATTGTAATTTGCCGTACCGCCGATGGACAGACCACCGTAGATGTCAAAATGGATGGGGATACGGTGTGGCTTTCACAAGCACAAATGGCAGAACTGTTTCAAACAGACAGAACTTCCATTTTAAGACATATAAAGAACATTTATAAAACTGGAGAATTGGAGGAAAATCCAACTTGTGCATTTTTTGCACAAGTTCGCACAGAAGGCAAAAGAACTGTTACTCGACAAATACCTTATTATAACTTAGACATGATTATTTCGGTCGGTTATCGAGTAAACTCTTTACGCGGCACACAATTCCGCATTTGGGCAAATAAAGTATTAAAAGAATATCTGGTGAAAGGTTATGCCGTCAATAAAGCTTTGACGGAACAACGCTACACGGAACTGAAACAGTTAGTCGCCGTCTTGGGCAGGACGGTCAAGGCACAAGAAGCATTGACTTCCGATGATGCCCTCAATCTGGTAGAAGTGGTTTCCGATTATGCTTATGCCCTCGATACGCTGGACAAGTACGATTATCAGCAGTTGGCGGTAGAGCAGACTACGAACGAAGCAAAGTTCCGTGCAACGTATGAAGGTGCCATGCAAGCTATCGAAGAACTGAAGGCAAAATTCGGCGGAAGCCAATGGTTCGCCCATGAGAAAGACGATTCGTTCAAGAGTTCCATCGGGCAGATATACCAGACATTCGGCGGACAAGACCTCTATCCGTCGGTAGAAGAAAAAGCCGCCATGTTGCTTTACCTCGTCACAAAGAATCATTCGTTCAGCGATGGCAACAAGCGCATTGCCGCAACGCTCTTCTTATGGTTTATGGCAGGTAACGGCATTCTTTACAATACGGACGGCACAAAGCGCATCGCCGACAACACCCTTGTTGCTCTTACGCTGATGATTGCCGAAAGCCGTACGGAAGAAAAGGATGTAATGGTAAAGGTCGTAGTAAACCTGATAAACAAAAACAATTAACTGCTTCAGGCATAAAAGATAGCTGATACGCTTCATTCACATTACTCCACTCAAATTACGATTACTAATCGTACAGCGTTACGATTACTAATCGTACAGGCTGACGATTACTAATCGTGCATACAACGCAGCTATATGTGTTTTATCAACTCAGATAGCTTTATCGAAATCATATCCCAGCTTATACGCTTCTTCATGACCACTTCTAAAACGTTTATCCGTCTGTAGAAGAAAAGAGACATAATAGAGAAAGCCGTGATGCACCTAATGAACAAGAACGATTAACTGTATTTCTTTTTCAAGAAAGCTGTATTTTTCCGTTTATTATGCTTACTTTTGTAGGAGACACAGCTAAGTGTCAAGTATAGATAAGAAACAAATTAAGAAAATGATTTATAATGACATAATAACATGGCAAAGAAACAGCTGAAAGAAAAGAGCATAGAAGAAACCCTTTGGGATTCGGCGAATAAACTACGTGGGTCGGTTGAACCTTCGGAATACAAGCATGTGGTATTGAGTCTGATATTCCTGAAATATGCCTACGACCGCTTTGTGGAACGCCGCAACGAACTGATAGCAGACGGCAAAGAAGCATTTGTCGAACAGGCTGTATTCTATAATGCCAAGAATGTTTTCTACCTGAACGAGTTAAGCCGCTGGGACTATCTGATAGAAAATGCCAAACAGAACGACATTGCCATCAAGATAGATGCGGCTTTGGCTCAGGTGGAGAAAGACAACCCGACACTGAAAGGGGCTTTACCAAGTAATTATTATTCCGGCTTGGGGCTTGACCGCACTAAATTGGCAAGCCTGCTGGATGTTATCGGCAAGATTGACACGCAGAAAGACAAGGAACACGATTTGATAGGTCGCGTCTATGAGTATTTTTTGGGTAAGTTTGCCATAGCTGAAGGAAAAGGCAAAGGGGAGTATTATACGCCCAAGACGATAGTCAACCTGATAGCAGAAATGATACAACCTTACCGGGGCAAGATTTACGACCCTTGTTGCGGTTCAGGCGGCATGTTCGTGCAGAGCATGAAATTTATCGAAGCGCACCACGGCAATAAGAAAGATATTTCCGTATATGGACAGGAATACACCAACACCACATATAAGTTGGCGAAGATGAATCTTGCTATTCGCGGCATTGCTTGCAACTTAGGTGAGCGTGCTGCCGATACGTTCCATGACGACCAACACAAGGACTTGAAAGCGGACTTCATCATGGCAAATCCGCCTTTCAACCAGAAGGCATGGCGGGCGGAAAACGAACTGACCAACGACCCACGTTGGCATGGGTATGAAGTTCCGCCTACAAGTAATGCCAACTATGGCTGGATTCTGAACATCGTTTCCAAACTGTCTGCCAATGGTATGGCGGGCTTTCTGCTTGCCAACGGTGCGTTGAGCGGCGACGGTACAGAGTTGAACATACGTCGCCAACTATTGAAGAACCATTTGGTGGAAGCCATTGTAATCCTTCCCCGTAATATGTTCTACTCTACGGATATCAGCGTTACACTTTGGGTATTGGCCGGAAACCGCAAAGCCCGTACGGTAGAACAGAACGGCGAATTGGTGAACTACCGCAACCGGGAAAATGAGGTTTTGTTTATCGACTTGCGTCAATGGGGCGAACCGTTCGAGAAGAAATACATCCAGTTCTCCGGGGAACAGATTGCACAGATAGCCGAAAACTTCCATAACTGGCAACGAGAGGGGCATGAACAAACCTATCGCAATGTACCCGAATACTGCTATTCCGCCACATTAGAAGAAATTGAAGCGAAAGGCTGGTCACTCGTGCCCAGCAAATACATCGAGTTCAAGAACCGGGATGAAGGCATCGACTTCGATACGAAGATGACGCAACTGCAAAGCGAGATGCAAGAACTGCTCCGTCAAGAGGCGGAAAGCAAAAAAGAGTTGTTGAACCTGTTTAAAGAGTTGGGTTATGGACTTGAAGAGTAATGATAAAGAACTGAAAGGCTCGCACAAGTTCTCCATCCGTTTTTATCAAGATTATGAAGTGCGGGCCGTTTGGGATGAAGCCAATTCCAAATGGTGGTTTTCTGCCATTGATATAATACGGGCTATCAATGACGAATCAGATTATGTCAAGGCTGGAAACTACTGGCGTTGGCTCAAACGAAAATTGAATGCGGATGGTGTCCAACTCGTGAGTGTCACTCACGAGTTCAAATTTGAAGCGCCTGATGGCAAGCGGCGGGCAGCTGATGCGCTCGACAACTCGTGTGTGGAAACATTGGCAAAGCATTATCCTAATAATAGAGCCAACCGCTTTTTAGATTGGTTCACTTATGGCGACAACACCATTGATGGGAAAAGCCGCAAGAAAGCATATTCCCTTTTTGAAAGCGGACTGCTTAAAACCTTGGAGCCTGGAAGCATAAAATGTTTACAACAAATACACGCGTATATTTTTGGAGGTCTTTATGATTTCGCAGGTCAAATCAGAAACAAGAACATTAGCAAAGGCGGTTTTACTTTCGCCAATGCTCTACATTTCCCCATTATATTGAAGAACATCGAGAATATGCCTGAAACGACTTTTGATGAGATTACGGATAAGTATGTGGAAATGAATGTGGCGCATCCATTCATGGAGGGTAACGGGCGCAGCACGCGGATATGGCTGGATCTTATGCTAAGGCGTTCATTGAAGAAGTGTGTGGATTGGAGCAAGATAGATAAGAGGGACTATCTGGATGCCATGCGCAGGAGTGTTACAGATGCTTCTTCTATTAAAGCATTACTAAAAAGTGCTTTGACAGACAAGATTGACGATAGGGAAACTTTCATGAAAGGAATCGACTATTCTTATTATTATGAGCAGGAGGATGAAGTATGATGACTAATAGTTATAAACGGCTGGGCGATTATATCCGCGAGGTGGATGTAAGGAATCGGGATTTGAAGGTGACGAAACTATTAGGTGTCAGTATCTCCAAAGAGTTCATGCCATCCATTGCGAACACTATTGGAACGGATATGTCTTCTTATAAGGTAGTTGAACCTCGGCAATTTGCATACGGTCCGGTTACCTCACGTAATGGAGATAAGGTTTCCATCGCTTTGTACAAAGAGGATGAGAGTGCTATAATTTCACAAGCCTATACAGTCTTTGAGGTTAAGAACAAACAAGAACTCCTCCCCGAATACTTGATGATGTGGTTTCGTCGCCCTGAGTTCGACCGCTATGCCCGTTTCAAATCACACGGTAGTGCTCGTGAGATTTTCAGTTGGGAAGAAATGTGCGATGTAGAACTGCCCGTTCCTCCCATAGAACAGCAGCAAAAGATTGTATCCGAATACGAAACGGTTACCCATCGCATTCATCTTAATGAGCAAATCATTGCCAAGTTGGAAGAAACGGCGCAAACTCTTTATCGCAAAATGTTTGTGGATGGGATTGATAAGGAACATTTGCCGGAAGGATGGAGAATGGGGACTTTGGGGGAAATTGCGGATTTCAAGAACGGTAAGGCTACAAAGGCAAACAGCGGCATTATACCGATTTATGGTGGAAATGGAATAGTCGGTTACACGGAAACTTCTAATGCAGAGAATGTAATCGTTATTGGGAGAGTAGGCATTAATTGTGGAAATGCACTTTTAGAGCCTAATAAATGTTGGGTAAATGACAATTCAATGATGGTTATTCCGAAATCGGACAATATATATTTTCTGTATTGGCTTATAAAAAGTTTGGATTTGAATGGACAAAGTGAAGGCTCAGGACAACCGTTATTGACACAAGCAATACTAACTCAACAAGATTGTCTTATTCCATCTTTTTGTGCAATAAAAATATTTGATAGTCAAGTAAAAAACTTGGTTATGAATATATTTATAAGGCAAAGTGAAATAGTGAAGTTAAACAAATTACAATCTTTGCTTTTAGCGAAGATAGGACAATAAAAAAGGACGCATGGCTTTTTCTTTTGAAACAGATAGTAAAGGATATATAAAGAAGCGGGAAAGTTTTAATTTGGAATACAAACAAAATTTCCAGCTAGGGGATAATTTGCTCAAATATATTAAAACTTTAGTTGGAATGGCTAATAACAAAGGAGGACAAATAGTATTTGGAATAAAAGATTCTCCTCATATATTATTAGGTATGTCTAACAACAAATTATCAGAAACAGACCCCAAAGTTATTGATATTAAAGTTAGAGAATACTTTTCTCCTGACATTAGATGGCAGTCTGCAATTCAAGAATTTGAAGGGAAAAAGTTTGGTGTACTATCTGTTGAAGAAGCAGAAGAAAAGCCTATAGTATGTAAGAAAAACAAAGATGATATATTGCGAGAAGGTGCTATTTATTATCGTTATCGAGGAGAAACAAAAGAAATTGAATATCCTGAATTAAAAAAGATATTGGACAAAGAACGAGAAAAAGAACGTATCTTATGGATTAAGCATATTGAAAGAATAGCAATGGTTGGTCCACAAAATATACACCTCCTTGATAGATACAATGGAGAAATTACTTATGGTGACAGCAAAATATTATTGGACAAGTCGTTAATCGACCAACTTAAGTTCATTAAGGAAGGGCATTTTACAGAAAAAGAAGGTGAAGGCTTACCTACATTGAAATTAGTTGGAACAATCGATGGTTTAGTCGATGTTGATAATGCAATTATTGATCCGAATGTTGTATATCCATTAACAACCGGATTGCTTCAGAAAGAATTGGGATTAAATCAATATGAAATGCAAGCTGTAATATATTCATTGGATTTAAAGAACAAGCCCAAAAGGCATATGACAATAATGCAAGGAGAAAAATCTAATGGCATACACAAGTATTCAAAGTCTGTTGTTTCAGTAGTACAAAAACTTATGGAACAACGTGGGAAAGAGGTATTTATCAATGAATGTACGGAAAAATACAAAAAGTACATAAGAGAAACGAAAGAAAAAAATCAGAAAACGAGAAAAAAGAAATAATTATGTCCCACTTCAACGAACACGCCCTCGAATTATCTATCATGGAACTGTTTCAGCAGGAGGGTTACACATATACAAGCGGAGAAGAAATCCATAAGGAAGTAAATGATATATTGCTTCGGGATGATATGAGCTTTAAATATGATAAATAAAATTAGATGTCATGGCACTACCTATAAATATAGAAGACTTGCTCAATAAGCGAAAGATTGAGTCCAATCGCATAGAGTTCAAGGCAGGTTGGAATCCGGATAAGATTTATCATACCATTTGTGCCTTTGCTACTGATTTGGATAACATCGGTGGTGGGTATATTCTTGTGGGTGTTGAAGAGGAAGACGGAATTGCAAAGCGACCTGTAAAAGGTTTGGCAGAAAACGAAATTGACCGTATTCTGAAAGATATGGTGGGCTATGATGCTAAAATCTCTCCGCACTACCTCACTAAAGTGTCTCCGGAAGAAGTGGATGGTAAAATCATTCTTGCCATTTGGGTGCCTGCCGGAATAAACCGACCTTATTCGGTAGCAGAGAGTGTAGTTGCCAAGAAATCAATACCGAAATTTTATGTGCGAAGCAAATCCTCTACGATTGAGGCTAAAGGTGAAATCTTAGACGAAGTACGCGAGTTAGCCAATCGTGTACCGTTTGATGAACGGGGAAATGCGTCTGCAAAAATTGATGATATATCAAGTGTACTTGTGTACGAACATCTTAAAAAAGTAGGGAGTAAGCTGGCAGAAGACTTTACATCAAAACCTCTGGTTGATATTCTTGATGAGATGGATTTATTGACAGGTCCGACAGAGGACAGACAGATAAAGAACTGTGCAATCATGATGTTTTGTGAACATCCTGAACGATTCTTTCCCGTTACGCAGGTCGATATTGTACTGTTCCCCGAAGGCAGCATCAATAATCCTGATTTGATGATAGAAGTACCAAAAATAGTCGGACCAATTCCTAAAATTATCAATGATACGCTGTCGTATCTCCGCACTCATGTTATTAAAAAGAAAATCATCAAACCTGCGGATACCGAAAAATCGGATAAGATATTCAACTATCCTTATCAGGCATTTGAAGAAGCCGTGGTCAATGCCTTGTATCATCGCGATTATCAGGAACGTGAACCGGTGGAAATTACAGTGGAACCTACCCATGTGGATATATTAAGCTATGCCGGACCTGATAGGTCCATTAGTTCGGAAGCAATAAAGGCTGCGCGAAAGTTGAAGGCACGAAGATACCGTAACCGCAGATTAGGTGATTTCTTGAAGGAACTGGATTTGACAGAAGGTAGGGCAACCGGAATTCCTACAATTCAAAAAGCCTTGAGAGATAACGGATCTATGGCAGCAACCATTGAAACGGATGAGGACAGGACCTACTTTCTTTTAACTATTCCTTGCCGACATGGATTTGAAGAAGAAGTGCCAGCTGTTTCAAAGGAACAGAGATATACGCTTGACAACGAACTTGGACACAGACTTGGACAAATCTCTGTCCAAGTTGAAGAAGCAGTAAATCAATGTATTATTAAAGAGAAAATGGAACTTGGACAGATACTTGGACAAATGTTTGTCCAAGTCTGGGAGAAGTCACGTTCTGGAAATAATGTTCAAGAACTAATATCAAGTACGATTGATTTATTATGTCTTTTAAAGGAAAATGATTTGTCAGCCAACACTTTAAGCAGAAACCTTTCTTTTGAATCTACTAAAGAATTAAAACGAAAAATCATTCTTCCTCTTATTAAACTTGGTTATGTTGCTATGACTTATCCGGATAAACCAACCAGTGCAAAACAAACTTACAGATTAACAGAAAAAGGAAAATCTCTTTTTTAGTATATATTATGCCACACTTCAACGAACACGCCCTCGAACTATCCATCATGGAACTGTTTCAGCAAGAGGGTTACACATACACAAGCGGAGAAGAAATTCACAAGGAAGTAAGCGATGTCTTGCTTCGGAACGATATGCGCCTATATCTGCACAACCGATACAAAGACGAAAGTATCACGCCGTTGGAAATAGAGCGAACCATCGCCATGCTAACCGCCAATGCGGGCTTCTCCTTGTATGAACAGAACCGTCATACCTATCGGCTGATGACGGAAGGCTTTTCGTTGAAACGTGAGGATGCGGCTTTGCCGGATTTGTTTATCGAGCCGATAGATTTCAGCAAAGACGGCATAAAAAACAACCTGTTCCGCATTGTCAATCAGTTGGAGATACAGGGTGCGGAGCGACGTATTCCCGATGGCATTGTTTATGTGAACGGTTTGCCCGTGGTGGTATTGGAGTTCAAAAGTGCCGTAAAAGAAGAGACGACCATCATGGATGCTTATACCCAACTCACCGTACGTTACCGCCGTGATATTCCCGACCTGTTCAAATACAACGCTTTTGTGGTGATTAGCGATGGGGTGAACAACAAGTATGGCTCTCTGTTTTCTCCTTACGATTTCTTTTATGCGTGGCGAAAAGTAGAGGCAATCGATAAGGCTACAGACGGTATCAATTCCCTCCTGACGATGGTCAAAGGTTTGTTCCGGAAAGAGAGGCTGCTGAGCGTGATAAAGGATTTTGTGTTCTTCCCCGATTCATCGAAAAACGAGAAGAAAGTGGTTTGCCGCTATCCGCAATTCTTTGCCACACACAAGCTATTTGAGAATATCCGCCTACATTCCAAACTCCAAGCAGGCGGCGATGGAAAAGGAGGTACTTACTTCGGGGCAACAGGTTGTGGCAAAAGTATCACGATGCTGTTCCTTACTCGTATGTTGATGCGAAGCCGGGAGTTTGCCAGCCCTACGATAGTCCTGATAACCGACCGTACCGATTTGGATGACCAACTTTCCAAGCTCTTTGGGACGGCTAAGAAGTTCATCGGTGATGAATGCGTGGTGGAAGTAGAAAGCAGGGATAAACTTCGGGAACATCTGGCTGGACGAACCAGCGGCGGCGTGTTCCTGACCACCATACATAAGTTTACCGAAGACACACGGCTATTGTCTGAACGGGCAAACATCATCTGCATATCCGACGAGGCACACCGCTCCCAAACGAACTTAGCTTTGCAAGTCAAGCAGACCGACAAGGGAGTGAAACGCAACTACGGCTTTGCCAAATACCTGCATGATTCATTGCCCAATGCCACGTACGTAGGTTTCACGGGAACACCGATTGATGCCACGATAGATGTGTTTGGCGAAGTGGTAGATGCCTATACGATGACCGAATCGGTGGAGGATGGCATCACACGGCGTATTGTGTACGAAGGACGTGCCGCCAAGGTCTTGCTTGACAATAAGAAATTGCAAGAGATAGAGAGTTATTACAAGCAATGTGCGGAAGAAGGTACGAATAAATACCAGATAGAGGAAAGCAAGAAAGCCGTGACCAAAATGGAACGCATCTTGGGAGACTCCGATCGTCTGCAAGCCGTAGCCGAAGACTTTATTGCCCACTATGAGAAACGGGTGGAAGAAGGGAGTACGGTAGAGGGCAAGGCCATGTTCGTTTGTTCCAACCGAACCATCGCTTTCAACCTTTATAAAAAGATTATCGCTTTGCGTCCAGAGTGGGCAAAGATACCCGGCGAAGAAGCGCATGAAGACCATTACATGATGGCGGCAGAACCGCATGCTCCCTATGGGAATCAAGAACTCCCCATCGAGAAAATAAAGCTGATAATGACCCGAAGCAAGGACGATGAACCAGAACTTTACAACTTGCTGGGAACGGATGAAGACCGCCGTGCTTGGGCAGAGGAGTTTAAAAAGCCGAAATCAAACTTCAAGATTGCCATTGTGGTCGATATGTGGACAACCGGTTTCGATGTGGACTGTCTAGACACGATGTACATTGACAAGCCTTTGCAGCAACACACGTTGGTGCAGACCATTTCACGAGTGAACCGTGTTTATCCGGGAAAGGAGAAAGGTCTGGTGGTGGATTATATCGGCATCAAAAGCAACATGAATGTGGCATTGAAGCGTTATGCGCAAGGTGATGCCAACTTAGATTCAGTGGAAAGCATTGAGCAGTCCGTTGCGATGGTGAAAGACGAACTGGATATTATCCGGCGGATGTTCGGCGAGTTTGACTATACAAAATTTTCTACGGGTACGCCATTGGAACAATTAGACTGCCTGAACAAGGGTGCCGAGTTTATGCAACGCACCAAGGAACAGGAAAACCTGTTTATGGGACACGCCAAGAAACTGAAATCGGCATTTAACTTGTGCAGCAATAGTGAAGAGATAAGCGACGACGAGCGTGAAGAAATTCATTATTTCTGCGGTGTACGTTCTATCATTTATAAATTAACAATAGGTGATACGCCGGACATCTCTCAGATGAACCGTCGTGTCAGCGAGATGATAGAAGAAGCTATCCAATCGGAAGGCGTGGAAGAAATCATCCAGATAGGCAATGACAAAGAAAACTTGGATGTGCTGAGCGAAGAATACATGGAACGCCTTGGCAAACTGAAACTGCCCAATACGAAAGTAAAGCTTATGGAACGTCTGCTGAAAACTGTCATCACAGAATTCAAGAAAGTGAACAAGGCGAAAGGTGTGGACTTCTCCAAACGTTTGAATGCTTTGGTTGACAAATACAACGACCGCAGGGATAGCGCCATCTTTGCAGATGAAGTCTTGACGGAAGTGGCTAATCAGATGGCAGATTTGTTGGAAGAGCTAAATAAGGAAAAGAAATCTTTCCTTGATTTAGGCATTAGCTACGAAGAAAAAGCCTTTTATGATATTCTGAAATCCATAGCTAAACAGTTTGGTTTTGAATATCCCGAAGACAAGTTGCTTAAACTCGCTGCTGAAATTAAGAAGATTGTAGCAGATAAGTCTAAGTACACAGACTGGTCCACTCGTGATGATATAAAGGCAGAACTGAAAATGGATCTGATTTTGGTCTTAGCCGAATATGGCTATCCACCGGTAACGAATGACGAGGTGTTTAAGGAGATTTTGGAACAAGCGGAGAATTTCAAGAAATACAATGGATAAAATATGAAGTTGAAAACTACGCCTCATGGATTGAAGAGCTTAGCCAAAGATATAGAAAAAAGCCAGATTAAGGCGACAACTCATGTAAACAGTGAGATGCTGCAATCTAAGGGTCGCTGTGACGTGATATTGTGACGCTTCATGCGGAAAGCCGTTGGGGAGATGAGATATACTAAAAGACGATATATGCCTTACAATGAGTATTTCACCAATTCACCCCCAAGTTGGGGGTGAATTTCCTGTGTGACAAGGCACCCAGCATGACAAATGATGTTTCGCATTTCATCTCCGATTGAATATAAAAAAAGCTGTCTCAATTTGAAACAGCCTCTTTTATAAAGATTTCCACTTCTGAAACTATTGTTTTTCCAATGCGAAGCCTAATTGCAAACCGTCGTATTCGTTCAATAACGAGTTGGCTGTACTCAGCACCGAATTTGATGAATTACTTCCTAAAGCACCGCCTATCGTCTGAATCAACGACATCACTTTGTCCGCCTTGAAAAGCAAGCTCATCTTTTTAGGTTCCAATACATTATGCGACACCGTAGCATTAAACTTCATGCCCAATTTGGTTTTCAATTGCAACTCGTTCGTCTCGGAATCGTATGTATAAGTGCCACTGGTCGTACGCCCTTTGACTGTAGAAGTATATGTTCCGTCTTCATTAAAGGTATAAGTGCATCCTTCGGTAAACCCCAGTTTATCCAAAATATCGGTCATCTTCTCTTCCACCTTTTTGGAAGCGACCTCACCTCCGGCTTTCGCCAACAGGTTATCGCTGGTAAACTTGCAATCGGGACTGGCATAACGCCACGAACCTTCTATCGAAAATGCCGCCGCCCCTGCTTTGCCATCCGTTATCGCATTGGCGACACCCGAAAGAATCGATTTCCAGTCTTGCGCCTGAGCCATTCCGCTAAAAGCGAAACACAAAGCGACCAGCAACGCTCCTTTTACAATAACATTTCTATTCATAAGCCATTCAACACGCTTTAAAGCTCATATCAAGTCCTTTTACCGAATGGGTCAAAGCACCTACCGAAATGAAATCAACTCCGCATTCAGCATAATCGCGGAGCGTATCAAAGGTAATGCCTCCCGATGATTCTATTTCGTAACGCCCGCCTACCATTTCTACTGCCTTACGTGTATCAGCCGGCGTGAAATTGTCCAGCATAATGCGGTCTACTCCTCCTAAATCAAGCACTTGCTGAAGCTCGTCTAAATTACGGACTTCAATTTCAATCTTCAGGTCTTTTCCTTTTTCCTTACAATATTCCTTCGCGCGCAATATCGCTTTATCGATTCCTCCGGCAAAATCCACATGATTGTCTTTCAGCAGAATCATGTCAAACAAACCGATACGGTGATTTACGCCACCTCCTATCTTTACAGCCATCTTCTCAAGGATACGCATGCCCGGAGTAGTCTTACGCGTGTCCAGCACCCGTGTTTTTGTACCAGCCAGACGCTCTACGTACTTATGCGTCATGGTGGCGATGCCACTCATACGCTGCATAATGTTCAGCATCAGCCGTTCGGTCTGCAAAAGCGACTGTACTTTACCCGAAACGACCATCGGCACATCACCCGGCTTTACATGGGTACCGTCGTTGATGAACACTTCTACCTGAAGCGTCGGGTCGAAACGGCGGAACACTTCTTTTGCCACTTCAATGCCTGCCAGAATACCTTCTTCTTTAATCAGCAATTTCGATTTTCCCATAGCATCTGCCGGAATACACGACAACGTAGTATGGTCGCCGTCACCTATATCTTCGGCAAACGACAGATCTATCAAACGGTCGATCAAGTCTTTTACTATTTTCTCATCCATAGTGTTCTTTATTTTTAATACCAATCGCAGGCAAAGGTACGGATTAATTCATATCTTTGCAAAAAGAAAAAATTAAAACCTGATTAAAGAGCATGAAATTTATGTTATTGGTTGTGGGCAAGACTGTAGAGAAACATTATATTGCCGCCATCGAAGACTATCTGCAACGCATCAGACATTACATCTCCTTCGACATAGAAGTGATTCCGGAACTGAAGAACACAAAAAGCCTCAGCACCGGACAAATAAAGGAAAAAGAAGGCGAACTGATAGTAAAAGCCCTCCAGCCGGGCGATGTCCCCGTATTGCTTGACGAGCGCGGAAAGGAATTCCGCTCCATCGAGTTCGCCGCATGGATCGAACGGAAAATGCATACCGCCAAGCGTCTGGTATTTATCATAGGCGGTGCATACGGATTCTCGCAAGCCGTCTACCAGATAGCACAAGAAAAAATATCCTTATCAAAAATGACGTTCTCGCATCAGATGATACGACTGATTTTTACAGAACAGCTCTACCGTGCCATGAGCATCCTGAACAACAGCCCTTATCATCACGAATAATCTCCCTTTTTTCTATCGAACGCAGATGTTTCTACCTATAAATAGGGATTAAAAGCCCAAATACCTGTTCGTAAATACCTATTTTTGGTGATTGACTTCAGTCCGCCTCTTCCCTAACTTTGCGCCTGAATTTAAACAAAACAAAAATAACGCAAAACGAATATGGTAAAACACTGCGCCTGCACATTATTGTTCTATATAATATGCACCCTCTCTGTTTCGGCACAAAGCCAGGGACTCGTATCCGGGAAAGTCCTTTCCACAGACAAAAGCATCATTGATTTCGCTACAGTTTACTTAAAAGGCACCCAATATGGATGCACTACGAACGAAGAAGGAATTTATCACCTGAAAGCTCCTGCCGGAACCTATACCTTGGCAATATCAGCCATCGGATACAGCACACATGAAGAACAAATCACGATTCCCGCCCAAGAACGCATCCGGAGAAACATTGTCCTGAAACCGGAGGCACAAGAGCTGGACGAAGTGGTTGTCGTATCCAACGGAGTAAGCCGGGTCAAAAGGTCGGCATTCAATGCCGTAGCGGTCGATACAAAAGAATTGCACAACTCCACCAAGAGCCTGAGCGAAGCCCTGATGCAACTTCCGGGACTGAAATTGCGTGAATCGGGCGGCGTAGGTTCGGATATGCAATTGATGTTAGACGGTTTTTCGGGCAAACATGTGAAAATATTTATCGACGGCGTACCGCAAGAAGGAGCGGGAACCGCCTTCGATATCAACAACATCCCCGTCAATTTTGCAGAACGCATCGAAGTATATAAAGGTGTAGTTCCCGTAGGTTTCGGCACAGATGCCTTGGGCGGTGTCATCAACATTGTGACCAACAAACGCCGCCGGAGCTGGCATTTGGACGCCTCCTATTCTTACGGTTCATTCAACACCCATAAATCGTATGTCAACTTCGGGCAAACGTTCCGAAACGGACTGATGTACGAAATAAACGCTTTCCAGAACTTTTCGGACAACGATTATTACATTGATAATTATATCACCGAGTTCGGAGAAGACGGAATTACGGAAAATACCGACCGCAACAAGATATACCACGTAAAGCGTTTTAATGACCAGTTCCACAATGAAGCGGTTATCGGAAAAATCGGTTTGGTAGACAAGCCTTGGGCAGACCGCCTGATGGTGGGATTCAACTATTCGCATTTCTATAAGGAAATACAGACCGGCGTATACCAATACATCGTATTCGGAGAAAAACACCGCAAAGGACATTCTTTTGTCCCTTCGCTGGAATACAGCAAACGTGACCTGTTCACCAAAGGGCTGGACGTGATGCTGACCGCCAACTACAACCATAACCTGACAATGAACATTGATACCGCGTCTTATAAATACAATTGGCTGGGCGACCGGAAATATACCGGAAGCAAGGGCGAGCAATCGTATCAGGACAACGAATCGAAAAATACCAACTGGAACGCCACGTTTACGGCAAACTACCGCATCGGGACGATTCATTCGTTTACCCTGAATCATGTTTTAAGCACCTTCAAGCGTACTACCCGCTCGAAGGTAGACGGAAGTTCAAAGTTATCAGACTTCAGCATCCCCAAAATCACCCGCAAGAACATCACCGGACTTTCGTACCGCCTGATGCCGACAGACAAGTGGAACCTGTCGGCATTCGGGAAATATTATAACCAGTACAATCAAGGTCCCGTATCGCAAAGCGAAGACGGAGTGGGCAACTATGTAGACATGACACGCAAGACCAGCTCTTTCGGATACGGAGCCGCAGGCACCTATTTCATTATCGAAGGGCTTCAGGCAAAATTATCGTATGAAAAAGCCTACCGTCTGCCTACAACCGACGAACTTTTCGGAGACGAAGACCTGGAAGCCGGCAAAACCGACTTGAAGCCGGAAAAGAGTGACAACATAAACTTCAATCTGAGTTATAACCGCCAGTTCGGCAAACATGCCCTTTATGTAGAAGGAACATTGATTTACCGCGACACGAAAGACTACATCAAACGCGGGCTGGATGCCATCGGAGGCATGAGCTATGGGATATACGAGAATCACGGACGGGTGAAAACAAAGGGATTCAACGTTTCGGCACGCTATGCCTATTCAAAATGGTTCTCGCTGGGCGGCACATTTAACAATATCAATGTGCGCGACGACGAACGGTACCGTGCCGGGAATACCCAACAAGAAAGCACCACTTACGGGCAACGCATTCCGAACCAGCCCTATACATTCGCCAACTTCGACGCCACGTTCACCTGGCACGACCTTTTTGCAGAAGGAAATGTGCTGACACTTACCTATGACGGATATTATCAACACGAGTTTTCCCTGTATTGGGAACACTTGGGCGACCCGCGCTCGAAAAGCCGCGTGCCCGAACAGTTCTCACACAACTTAAGTTTGGGGTATTCAATGAAAAACGGACGGTATAACATCTCCTTCGAATGCCGCAACTTTACAAACGAAAAGCTGTACGACAACTTCAGCCTTCAGAAAGCCGGACGTGCCTTCTACGGCAAGTTCCGAGTGTATTTTGGAAGTTGAAAACAGAAAAAACGCAAAAGAACAATATATATCAAACGCTAATCATTAAATTAAAGAATATATGAAGAAAAAACATTTCTCTTGGGCATTTATCGCTGCCCTCTCTTTGAGTTGTACGTTTACAACAGCATGCAGTGACGACAATCCGGTACAAACAGAAGAACCCACTCCTGAGCCCGACCCCACTCCAGACACACCTTCGGAAACGTTGACCCGTTTTGTCATTGTAACACAATCCGGGAACGACAATGGAGCAACTTATCTGGTGACTTCCGAGTCGCTCGATGAGGGACAAGTAACCGCAGAAGGCAACGGATGGGAAACCGAATCGGCTTCCAACTGGATTTTCTATGGCGAACGTTACCTGTTCGGCTTCCAATACAACGACGGGAATAACGGAACCGGATTCTCTTTCAAATTAAGCAATAACGGAACAGTGACCGAAGACCGCCAATATACATTCAACCGTACCACGACTTACGGCACGTGGGGCGATAATGTCATTACCGCTTCTACCAATGCGGGAACAGCCGAACAAGACGAAGAAGGGAATTACGCCTACTACCTGCAATTCAATTATCTGAGCGTATTGGACGGAAACACCACCACAGGAAACCATATTGCCGAAAACTTTTTGGGCAATGGCGAGCGTGTGAGCTTTGCCGGTTTCGTAGAAGCCAACGGAAAGCTTTATACTTCGGTTGTCCCCATGGGCATGAGCCATTATGGAGTAAACACGTTCCCTTGGGCCATCCAGAAGCAAGAATACGTAGCGAATGCCGACGGAGGAAGCGGCTCGGGACAATATACCGCAGGAATGATTCCTTCTACCCAATATCCCGACAGTGCTTTCGTAGCCATCTATAGCGGAGACGATTTCGACGAGACTCCCGTCATTGCACGTACCGGTAAAATCGGATTTGCCAGCGGACGCATGCGCTCGCAATATTATCAGACGATTTGGGCTGCAGACAACGGCGACCTCTATGTATTCTCTCCGGGCTATGGACGTACCACTACCACTCCGGTTGTAAACCCCGACGGTACCCAATTCGAGCGCGTACAAGGGAAACTTCCTTCGGGTGTAGTACGCATCAAAGCGGGCGAAACCGACTTCGACGCTTCTTATTATGTCAATCTGGAAAAATTGGGGAACAAGAATCCGATGTTCCGATGCTGGCACATCGCCGAAGACAATTTCCTGCTTCAAATGTATAGCGAAGGGGCAGAAAACATGAGCGGAACCAGTGCGCCGCGCAATGAACTGGCTGTATTCAACGGCGAAGAAGGTACGCTGACCGTAGTGACCGGCCTGCCCGAAGCTTCTACCTTGTCCAGCTTTGGCACTCCGTGCAGCGACAACGGATATGCTTACATCCCCGTAGTAACGACAACCGGAGACAAACCGACCATCTACCGCATCGACCCTGCTACAGGCGAAGCCAAAGCCGGTCTTGTCATAGACCAGGCAGACTCCGTAACGGCATTGGGCAAGTTATCCGCAACCAGCAATTGATTCAATTACAGTAAAATAATATTGATTTGCAAAAAATAGAATAGAACACAGAGGCACGAAGACACTGCGTTTACGGAGAAAGGTTTAGCTCTGTGGATTTTGCCTTCTCCATGATTTATTTCTCCGTGTCTCTGTGCCTTTGTGTTCAATCTAAAAGAAATCACACGGATTAATAGATGTAGTGAATTAAACATACACGCAATGAAAAAACTATTCCGTAACATCCACCTTTGGCTTTCGCTTCCCTTGGGCATCCTCATCAGCATTATCTGCTTTTCGGGAGCCGCTTTGGTATTCGAACAGGACATTACGAAAGCCCTTCAAGACGAACTTTATCGCATAACCCCTCCTGCCAAAGACGCGAAAGCCCTTCCGCCTGCCCAGCTGATAGAAAACATCCAAGAGCAGGTTTCAGACTCCTTGCACCTTACCGCACTTCAGCTCTCACACAACCCCGAAGAAGCAGCCTTCGCATCTTTTCGCGAGACCGGGAAAAAACGGCTTAGCGTCAATCCATACACCGGCGAGACATTAGGCTGGACAAAGTCATATCCTTTTTTCCAAACCATGCGCAAACTGCACCGCTGGCTCATGGACCCTCCGGCATCGAAAGGTGAAAAGTCAGCAGGAAAGGTCATCGTAGGAGTTACTACCCTGCTCATGGTATTCATCTTGATTAGCGGCCTGATTATTTGGATACCCCGCACCCGAAAAGCATTGAAGAACCGCCTGAGCATATCGTGCACCAAGGGCTGGAGGCGTTTTTGGTACGACATGCATGTCTCCGTCGGCTTTTATTGCACGATATTCCTGCTGGTTATGGCACTGACCGGACTGACCTGGTCATTCAGTTGGTATCGCACGGCAGCTTATTCGCTCTTTGGCGAAAATCCAACGGCATCGGTACACCGTACAGACAAGGGTAAGGAAAAGCCCCGCAAAGAAGAAATAAAAATCACGTGGAAAGACGCTCAGGCTTCTGCTCCGCAAAGCATGAAAGGCTGGTTTTATGCTTTCCATACCGGAAGCTGGGGAGGAATGCCCACCAAAGTGCTGTATTTCTTAGCTGCCTTGTCCGGAGGCATCTTGCCCCTGAGCGGATATTACTTATGGTGGAAGCGGAAACATTATAAATGAAGAATGAAGAATCACGTTGCCCGTATGAAAATTCTTCATTATGAATGTCTGCATTTTACCAAATTGCCTGTAGGGGCGTATCGCATACGCCCGAAAGTGTCCACGTGGATAAGTTGGCGCATCTGGGCGTATGCGATACGCCCCTACATTGGCTAATTGCGGATATTCAATTCTTCATTCTTAATTCTTAATTCTTCATTATTCATTATTTCAAAACCTCTTCAATCTCCCGCAATTCCTCTTCCGAAAAATATGTATTGTCTAACGCTTTCAAGTTATCCTCCAACTGCTTTACCGAACTTGCGCCGATAATCACCGAAGTAACACTATCATCTTTCAAGAGCCATGCCAATGCCATTTCCGCCAAACTCTGCCCACGCTTGCCGGCAACTGCATTCAATGCCCGAAGCTTATGCAACATTTCATCGGTCAATGCCTCTTTCTTCAGATGCCCGCCCCTTGCAATGCGCGAATCTTCCGGTATGCCGTTCAGATAACGGTTGGTAAGCAACCCCTCCGCCAAGGGAGAAAAAGCAATAAACCCGGCACCGTTCGCTTTCGCCTGAGCCAATATCCCCTGTCTTTCAGGCTCGCGGACCAACAGGCTATACCGGCCCTGATACAACAGGCAAGGCACATCGTGTGCCTTCAGGTAGGAATAGGCTTTTCCAGCCACCTCTTCCGGATACTTGGAAAGCCCCACATACAACGCTTTCCCTTGCCTTACGATATCCACCAGTGCCTGCATGGTTTCCTCAAGCGGCGTTTCGGGGTCGTACCGATGCGAATAAAAGATATCGACATAATCCAAATTCATCCGTTTCAGGCTTTGATCCAAGCTTGCCATCAGATGTTTCCGCGAGCCCCAGTTCCCGTAAGGGCCTTCCCACATATCATGCCCGGCCTTAGTGGAAATAAACAATTCGTCCCGATAAGGCAGGAAAGAAGATTTCATCACTTGCCCGAACGTTTCTTCCGCCGAACCATACGAAGGCCCGTAATTGTTAGCCAAATCAAAATGCGTGATTCCGCGGTCGAAAGCGCAGAACAAGATACGCTTGCCATTCGCCAACGTATCTACATCACCGAAATTATGCCACAATCCAAGAGAGATTTCGGGCAAGCAAATGCCGCTTTTCCCGGCACGGCGGTATTTCATGCCACACGTATAGCGGTCATTCGCCGGAGAATAAACAGGTTCTATCATAAACTTCAAATTTAAAGAATCATAAACTTATCATCCATAGACAGAGACAAAGATATAAAACTTCATGCAGATTTCCTAACGAAACGCACCTAAGCTCATCCGCCTACGCACTTATATGCGCGAATCCGCTCAACTATCTTCCTCCACCCTTGCACCCATATTTCTTTAGAAACTGTTTTGAATTTCTCCAAAAAGTTTTTCTCGTCTTGATGTTTCCGTTCTCGTGTGTGCTTTGGGCGATTTTTTGGTCCTTTCCGCTTCTGTTCTTCGTCAGATAGCCCGCTATCTTCCTCATCACAGAAGCGGAAATGCCTCAAAAACTCATCCCAAATCATCGCACGATAAATTCAAAACAGTTTCTTAAAAACTTAAGTATTTATAGTCTTTTATACAAAGGAATACATTATCTTTGCACACCAACAAGACGATTTATACCATCATGAAACCTATATCATTAGTTCCACCCGCATCGATTCATGCAACCATACAGCTGCCTTCCTCGAAAAGCATTTGCAACCGCGCCTTGATTATCAACGCATTGTCGCAAAATCATGCGCAACTCAGGAACTTATCAGACTGCGATGACACGCGTGTCTTAATCAGTGCCTTACAAGACATGCCGGACACGATTGATATCGGAGCCGCAGGCACGGCGATGCGCTTCCTCACCGCTTATTTATCCGTAAACGAAGGGACTCACCTCCTGACGGGCACTCCACGGATGCAGCAACGCCCTATCGGCATATTAGCCAACGCATTGCGCGAAGCCGGCGCACACATCGAATATGCCGGCAAAGAAGGATATCCCCCCTTACGCATTACCGGAAGCCGTTTAACCCACAACGAAATCACTTTGCCCGGCAATGTCAGTTCGCAATACATTTCGGCATTGCTTATGATTGGCCCTGCCTTGCCCGACGGCTTGAAGCTTACGCTGACGGGCACCGTCATCTCCCGCCCGTACATCGACCTGACACTGGAACTGATGCAGGCATTCGGAGCACACGCCCAATGGAGCGATGAACATCAATTATACGTAGAACCACATCCCTATCAGGCACCCGCCTCTTATTACATAGAAAGCGATTGGAGCGCGGCATCGTATTGGTATGAAATCTGTGCGCTGATGCCGGAAGCCGAAATCGAATTGCCCGGCTTGTTCCGGAAAAGCCTGCAAGGCGACGCCCGGGTTGCCCGCCTTTTCTCTGCATTAGGCGTAGAGACACGGTATGAAAACGATAAAGTCCTGTTAACGAAATCGGGCATAAAAACCTCCCGAATGGAATACGACTTCATCAACCAGCCCGATCTGGCACAAACATTTGTAGTCACCTGCGCATTGTTGGATGTACCTTTCCGCTTCAGCGGCCTGCAAAGCCTGAAAATAAAAGAAACAGACCGCATGGCGGCATTGATTAAGGAAATGAAGAAATTGGGATATGTACTGAACGAAACAGACGGCTCTATCCTTTCTTGGAACGGTGAACGGTGCATGCCGGATGCCCGCCCTGCCATCGATACCTACGAAGACCACCGAATGGCCATGGCTTTCGCGCCGGCTTGCATCATTGTAGACAATCTATTCATAAACAATCCTCAAGTGGTCAGCAAATCTTACCCGCACTATTGGGACGACTTGCGCCGGGCAGGGTTCAACATCGAAGCGGAGCCTTAACCATGGAAATACTCCTTATTATATTAGCAGGTGTCGTGCTTTTCGGTATGGGAGCCGGATATCTATACAACCGGAACATACGGAAGAAGCTGGCAAGCGGAGCACTCAAAGAAGCGCCTCCTGTCATTACCGTAGACAGCGAGTGCTGCGGACAACATGCTGTATGCGAGAAAGAAAGCCTTCTGGCAGCCGTCAGCAAAGAAATCGAATATTACGATGACGAAGAGCTGGACCGGTTCAAAGGGCACGCATCCGACACGTATACGGAAGAAGAAATAGAAGAATTCCGCGATATCCTCTACTCGATGCAGGAAACCGATGTAGCGGGATGGAGCAGAAGCCTCCAATTAAGAGGTATCGGACTTCCGGACGAACTGAAAGACGAATTGTTCCTTATCGTAGGAGAAAGAAGAGGGGGAAGCAATTGACAATTAACAATTAACAAATAATAATTAAGAAGATGGATGTCTGCGGAACCATAGACCGATGAAGTCAATTGCAATCCGCATCATCAACAAACGGTTTCGGATTACAAATCCGATTCTTTATAGTAGAACAAAATAGATTTGCGAAAAATACGGCATGTTGTAGAGACGTCACATTGTGGCGTCTCTACTGATTTCATTTTTGATTGACTATAATAATTGAGAATTAACGATTATGATGGATTTATTGCACTATACATTTTTCCAACATGCCTTGCTGGGAAGCCTTTTCGCCAGCATAGCATGCGGAATTATCGGCACTTACATTGTCACGCGAAGGCTGGTATTCATCAGCGGCGGGATAACCCATGCCTCATTTGGAGGAATCGGCATCGGACTGTATACGGGCATCTCTCCCATACTGAGCGCTGCCGTCTTTTCGGTGTTGTCGGCTTTCGGAGTGGAATGGCTCAGCAAACGGAGCGACATGCGCGAAGATTCCGCTATCGCCGTGTTCTGGACTTTCGGCATGGCTATCGGCATCATATTCAGCTTTCTAGCTCCGGGATTCACCCCCGACCTCTCTTCCTTCTTATTCGGGAACATCCTGACCATCACCCGGAGCGATATCCTTCTGCTCGGCATACTCAGCCTGATGCTCGCCCTGTTTTTTGCCCTGTTCCTGCGCCCTATCGTCGCCATCGCTTTCGACCCTGAATTCGCACGTTCGCAAAAGCTTCCCGTCACTTTTTTCGAATATGCCCTGATGGTGTTCATCGCCCTGACTATCGTGGCATGCCTCCGCATGGTAGGCATCGTGCTCGCCATTTCCTTGCTGACCCTCCCGCAAATGACAGCAAACCTTTTTACCTTCAAGTTCAAATACATTATCTGGCTATCCATCGCCATCGGCTACATCAGTTGCCTGGGAGGGCTGTTCATCTCTTACAAATACCAGATTCCATCGGGAGCCTCTATCATTTTTGTGTCTATTTTGTTTTATATCATCGCAAAGATAAGCCGTATAGGGTATAAAAAGAAAAAAAATTATAACTTTGCAGAAAGTTAAAACCAAAAGAAGTGTTATGAAAATAAGCATCGACAATCTTGACAATATCCATGAAGCGGCGAAAATATTCATTAACGCCATAGGAGACAACACCGTATTTGCATTTTACGGGAAAATGGGTGCAGGAAAAACGACATTCATCAAAGCCGTATGTGAAGAATTAGGCGTAACGGATGTGATTAACTCGCCGACTTTCGCCATTGTAAACGAATACCGTTCGGACACAACGGGAGAACTTATCTACCATTTTGATTTCTACCGGATAAAAAAGATAGAAGAAGTGTATGACATGGGCTACGAAGACTACTTCTATAGCGGAGCCTTATGCTTCATCGAATGGCCCGAACTGGTGGAAGACCTGCTTCCGGGAAATACGGTAAAAGTAACCATAGAAGAACAGGAAAACGGAAGCCGCACGCTCAGCTTCGAAGCGGAAGAATAATTTATTTACGATTTGACAATTTACGATTTACCATTCCGCCACATCCACGACAGATATAGGAACCGTACTTCGCAAATCGAAAAATAGTACAGAGAGTAAATTATGAGCAGTTATTTATGGTAATGCATTACATCATACAGGCATTATTCGTACTTATAGGGTTGCTCGCGCTGCTGGCAGCCCTATTCAATTGGGAATGGTTCTTTACGGCACAAAACACACAGTTCATTGTCGCCAATGCCGGAAGGAACCGTGCACGCTTGTTTTACGCCTTCATCGGAATCTTAATGATTGCTACGGGAGTATTCTTTTTCTTATCAGTAAGAGGCATCATCTAATCATGGGAATCATACATTTATCCATTGAACTTGCTTTTGATTTCATTGCATTCCTCATGGGAGGCATCCTCATCCTGCAAGCCAAGGACAACTATCTGAAACTCTATTGGGGCATCATCGCCTCCTGCATCGGATTATTCTTTATCTGGGAAAACATAGGATGGCTCATGATTGTGACCGATACGCCTGAATACCGGTTCACCTCCCTGCTCAGTATCGACAAAATGCTGAAATGGTATGCACTGGCAAGTGTAGTGTCCCTCTTCCCGATGGCTTCCCTTTATCCGGGTTACTTCAACCATTTGCGGCTATTGGTGTTCTTGCTTCCTCCGGTCATCATCATTACTACAGGCATCTGCTACCTGTTGTTCAACGGTCACCTCACACCGGTTTATTCCCTGAACGAGATATGGTCCCACATACAGGAAAAAGATATCCAGCTTCGCCTCGGGCTGTTTCTGGTTTCCATTTTGCTGCCTCTTGCTTTCTTTATCTTGCCTCTTGCCTCCAAACACGCTTTCAGACGCATCAACCGGAACATGTACGCATTTATCGGGTTTATGTTTCTGTTCTTAAGCATCTATATCGCATTTACGTTGAATATCAATGAATTTGTATTCAATCTGTTTGGCATTGCCGCCCTTGTGTTCACCCTCCTGTTTTCCACACTCTATTTATTCCGCGAGAACCCGTTTTCAGACCATATACAAATGATTCCTATAAATAAGGAAGAAGAGGAGGAAGAAAGCGCCTTACCCACTTCCCCGCTTTTCGTTTCTGTAGACAATTATCTGAAACAGCACCCTACGTATACAGACAAGAGCTATACCTTACAAAATCTTGCCGAAGCCCTGAACGAAAAAGACAAAGCCGTTTCACAAGCTATCAAAAGCGGAGGCTTCACCGGATTCAGGGAATACATCAACTGCTTGCGGTTAGAATATTTCAAACAATTAGCGAGCGAAGATCCCAATAAAAACATCAAAGAATTGATGTACCTCTGCGGTTTCACCTCACGAACCACTTTCTATCGGAATTTTGCAGACAAATTCGGTATCTCCCCTACCCAATTCATCGAGAACTTGCAAAAAGGAACAAGCAATTTGGAAAAATGACATTCACATATGCACTTATATGCCGCAGGAGGACACAGAGCATCATAAAGGAGAATTTCAAAGATTTTCTCCTCGCAGATTTCCTTTGCCCTACGGATACATATAGCTGCGTTGCTTGCAAGATTAATAATCTTCATGCTGTAAGATTAATAATCTTCACGCTACAAGATTAATAATCTTCCGGCATGATGACTAAAACCGCTGCTCGCAATGCAGTTAATTAAGCATCTCATCTGTTGCATCCACATTTCCAAACGTATCATATTGCCCCTATAAATAGCATAAAAGTGTCCCATTTTCAGAAACGGGACACTTTTTTTCTTCCACATGTTAAAAAATTACATACATTTGTTTCAGTAAAAGCAAAAAAAAGGTAAACAGCTTTTATGCATTTTAACACCAACGATGAGGTAAACTACATAAGTACAAACTTAAAAAAACAGAATTATGAAAAAAAGTCTTTTTATTATTGCAATGTCACTTGTTGCGACCATCGGCTTCGCACAAGGAAACAGCTGGAATGACAAAGTTAACCAATGGAATGCAGGTATTGTTATTGGATACGGTACAGAAATATCAAAGCCATCTTTCGGTATCCGAGGCGTATATGACATCGTAAATGCGTTCTCCGTAGCAGGAAGTTTCAACTATTACCTGAAAGACAGCGAAAAGGCAGAATATGCAGGCGCTTCTGCGGAAGCAAGTGTCAAATACTGGGACATCAACGTTGACGGACATTGGAATTTCCTATACGATGACAGCTATAAGGTATATGTATTGGTCGGCATTGGATATATTCGTTCTAAAGTTTCGGTGTCAGGAAGTTATCAAGGGTACGAAGTGATGGACGGCTCCACATCAGATGGTTTTGTAACAGGGAATTTCGGTATCGGCGGCCAATACAATTTCTCAGACAAATGGGGAGCTGCTTTCGAAGCCAAATATCAGGCATATAGCGGAGGCGGGCAATTCGTACCAGAACTTTCCGTAATGTACCGATTCTGATAAATTCTCTCTTTTGCAACTTCAATCATCCAACCTCATCTTTCTCAAAAAAACAGTTAATATAAATCCCGGGTGATTGAACGCAAAAAAAAATCCGAGGCTTCCCCTCATCAGGAACGCCTCGGATTTATCATGCCGATATGCTTCAAGTATCAAAGACTACTCAACTTCGCCCAACGAATTGCCATATTCCATTTCGCCCTGCACAACGAAAAAGACATCATCAGGGTCGAAAGGTCCCATACCATCTTTCTTTGCTTCGCCGACTATGTAATTTACAATTTCATCCTGGTCGATGTTAATGTATCCTTCCTCATCGGGCTGAGCATCAAGACAACCGCTGGTTGTATAATAATCTACTATCAAATCGAGCATATAATACAGTTCATCATCTGAAAATCTGCCTTTCAAATCTTGAGGCAAATAATTTTTAATGAATTCGATGGTCTTTTCATCGTCTTCATCTTCCAATAAGAAATCGTCATCCATTCCCATAGTTCAGTCACTTTAAGATTAATGATTATGTGTTACAAAATTAATGATATTTCACCACAGAGTATCACTACGGGAATTTTTAAAGACTCTGTGCGCCTCTGTGGTGAGTTTTCATCATCATAAGCTAATAATGAAGTTACCTGATATTTACAGTAAAGCTTCAATTTTCGCCTGCAAAGCCGCTTTTGTAGTAGCTCCGACCTGTTTGTCAACCACTTCTCCGTTTTTAATGAAAAGTACAGTCGGGATATTGCGTACTCCGAACTGAGCGGGCAGGTCGGCATTTTCGTCCACATCGCATTTCCCGATATTCACTTTATCCTTATATTCTTCCGCCAGGTCTTCAATATAAGGAGCGATTTGCCGACAAGGACCGCACCAAGTTGCCCAAAAGTCCAATACTACAGGTTTTCCTTCAGCTACAATAGCTTCAAAATTGTCATCTTTAATAGTCAGTGCCATAATCTTGCATTTTTCGTTTACAAATTATAATCGCAAATATAATACTAATTTATTTTATAGTCCAACAATGGCTGGTTTTTTAAATAATTTACCAAATCTTTGTGAACTGAAATCTTTAATGTACGCGACATCAGGTTGACATACATCTGCCCGTCTTCATCCCGAATCAGGAAAAACAGTTCTGTGTTTCCCGGATTATCTTTCACCATGGAGCCCAACTCCATTATCATTTCATCGTTAATTACAGAAAGCGGCATAGTGACCGTAATCTTTTCTATCAACCGGTCTTTCACCTCAGGCAAAAGCTCAATCGTATTGATTTTTACTTCCCATTCATCGGGTTTCCATTGCTTAGGCTGACATTTCCCTTTCATAAACAAGAACATGCCTTCACTAAAGAAATTCTTCTTGTCCACCCAATCATTTCCAAAGAAAGCAAAGTCGGCTGTACCGGAATAATCTTCCAGCTTGGCGACACCGTATGGCTTTCCGGTACGTGTGTATCCTTCGCGCACCCCTGTAACAACCCCTCCCAAAGTCAAATCATGATTCTGCAAGGGTGTCAAATCCGCCAACTGACTCATCCGCACATTACATACATTTTCTAATATAACGGCGTATTCGTCCAGCGGATGGGCAGAAAGATAAATGCCGACCAATTCACGTTCCTTATTCAGACGCTCCAAATCACTCCAAGCCGGAGCATGGACGATTTCCGGAGTTGCAATCTCTACCGCCTGTTCTCCGCCAAACAACGAATTAACCGCAGCGGCTTTATCTACCTGATAACGGTTTCCATACCGCACCAATATCTCGACAAAGGTCTCGTCTTTTGCATTTTTTACAAAGAAATCCTCCCGCTTGATGCCGGAAAAGCTATCAAATCCGCCAGCCAGTGCCAAATTTTCAATGTTCTTCCGATTGCATGCAGACAGATTCACCCGTTGTACAAAGTCAAAGATGTTCTTGAAAACTCCGTTCTTTTCCCGTTCCACCAAAATACTTTGCACAGCCGACTCGCCCACACCTTTAATGGCACCTAACCCAAAACGGATATCCCCATGGTAGTTTACCGAGAATTTCATGCTACTCTCGTTTACATCCGGTCCTAACACCCTTATTCCCATTGCCTTGCATTCATCCATCAACTTCGTGATTTCAGTGATATTGGAAACGTTCCGGCTCATGGTAGCCGCCATGTATTCCGAAGGATAGTTCGCCTTCAGGTAAGCTGTTTGATAAGCCACCCATGAATAGCATGTAGCATGTGACTTATTAAAAGCATACGATGCAAATTTCTCCCAATCCGCCCAAATCTTCTCAAGCGTTTTCGGATCGTGTCCGTTCTTCTTCCCGCCTTCAATAAATTTCGGCTTCATGTGATCCAATTTATCCCGCAACTTCTTACCCATCGCTTTACGCAAGGCGTCTGATTCGCCTCGGGTAAAGTCTGCAAGCAAACGAGAGAGCAACATCACCTGCTCCTGATAAACCGTAATCCCATACGTATCCTTCAAATATTTTTCCATAATCGGAATGTCATATTCAATCGGCTTACGGCCATGTTTACGGTCAATGAAATCCGGTATATAGTCCATAGGCCCCGGACGATAAAGGGCATTCATGGCAATCAAGTCCTCGAAAGTAGAAGGCTCAAGTTCGCGCAGGTATTTCTGCATACCTGCCGATTCGAACTGGAACGTACCAATGGTCTGCCCTTCCCCATACAACTGGTACGTGGCCGGGTCGTCAATGGGAATCTCGTCAATATTCAATTCAACGCCTTTGCTATGGCGGATATTTTCAATCGCCTCTTTAATAATGGACAAGGTTTTCAACCCTAAAAAGTCCATCTTTATCAAACCGGTCTCCTCGATAACCGAACCTTCGTACTGGGTAACCAGCATCTTTTCGCCGGTTTCCTTATCATCCGCAGTGCTGACAGGCACCCAATCGGTAATGTCATCCCGGCAAATAATCGTTCCGCAGGCATGCACACCGGTATTACGGACATTCCCTTCCAACATCTTCGCATACTTAATCGTATCGCGCAATACCGGATCGGAAGAAACTTCTGCCGCCTGCAGTTCCGGCACATAAGCTATGGCATTAGGCAAATTCAACTTTTTATCAGGTATCTTATCCGGAATCAGCTTACACAAGCGATCCGACTCTGAGAGAGGCAGCTTTTGGACACGCGCTACATCTTTAATCGCCAATTTGGTAGCCATCGTACCGTAAGTAATGATGTGCGCGACTTTCTCTTGCCCGTATTTTTCGGTTACCCAGTTCAGCACCCTTCCACGTCCGTCATCATCAAAATCGACGTCAATATCCGGCAAAGAAATACGGTCAGGATTCAAAAAACGCTCAAAAAGCAAATCGTATTTAATAGGGTCTATCTGTGTAATTCCCAAACAATAAGCTACAGCCGACCCTGCCGCCGAGCCACGTCCGGGACCGACAGACACATCCAATTGGTTACGGGCTGCAGCTATAAAATCCTGCACAATCAAAAAATAACCCGGAAAACCCATGGTCTTCATGATATGCAACTCGAACTTTATGCGTTCTTTTACCTCGTCAGTCAAATCGGCTCCATATCTCCGACGGGCACCTTCATAAGCCAGTTTAGCCAAATAATCGGCTTCCAACTTAATACGGTATAATTTTTCGTAACCGCCCAGACGTTCTATTTTCGCCTTCGCATCGGCTTCGCTCATCACCACGTTCCCGTTTTCATCTTGTGTAAACTCATCAAACAAGTCTTTTTCGGAATATCGCTTGCGGTATTCCTCCTCTGTCCCAAATTCTTCCGGAATAGAGAACGTAGGCATAATCGGCGCATGGTCTATGGAATAGAACTCAACCTTATCGCAGACTTCGCACGTATTCACCAACGCTTCGGGCACATCACTGAATATGGCGTTCATTTCCTCACGCGTCTTCATCCATTCTTGCTTTGTGTACAGCATACGGTTCGGATCATCCAAATCCTTACTTGTACTCAAACAAATCAGACGGTCATGCGCTTCCGCATTTTCTTCGTCTACAAAATGTACATCATTCGTGCAAACCAGCTTGATATCATATTTCCGCGCATATTCAATCAACTTCTTATTCACCACTTCCTGCAACTTATATGTCTCGTGATTCGCACGCGGCACCGTAGCCTTATGGCGTTGAAGCTCCAGATAATAATCTTCGCCAAACAAATTCTTATACCATTGAATCGCTTCTTCCGCCTCAGCAAACTGCCCTGCCGTAATGCGTCTCGGCACCTCTCCTCCCAAACATGCCGAACAGACAATCAAGCCTTCATGATATTTTTCCAACTCTGCCCGATCGGTACGCGGACGCATATAGAATCCTTGTGTCCAAGCTTTCGAAACCAACTTTATCAGGTTGTGATATCCCTTCAGGTTTTTAGCCAACACAATTAAATGGTATCCGCCTTGGTCCGGTTTCCCGTTTTTATCCGTCAAACGATTACGGGCAACGTACATTTCGCATCCTATAATCGGCTTAAACAATTTCTTTTTGGCAACTTCTATTTGCTCCTTACAAGCAGCAATGTCCGCTTCCGGATTTTCTGATTCTACCTTGCCACTTTCCAAAGCTGCAACCTTTTTCTTCAAATCTTTAATTTCGCCGTTTGTACCTCCATTCTTCTTATTCACATAATTGAAGAATTCCTTAATGCCAAACATATCTCCATGGTCGGTTATGGCTATCCCCTTCATCCCGTTTGCCATGGCTTTGTCTACCAAGCGGGATATGGAAGCCTGACCATCCAAAATGGAATATTGCGTATGAACATGTAAATGAACAAAATCTTGCATAATTCGGTTATGATTTTTAATCAGGCATCAAAGATACCGAGGTTTACGGGAAGAAACAAGGCTTTTAAGCAAAAGAAAAGTTGTTTTTTTCATAAAAAAGATTGGAGACCTTAATTTCTGAACCCTGTTTACTTGCAGGGTAGACAAATTAACTATATTTTTGCATGATAAAAAAATGCGGACTACATTATTGGCAAGATGAATAAAATAAGAAAGAAAATAAAAAAAATAAGACTGCATCAAGAGGGCACGCATATCTTGATTACCGCTGCGATTTTACTCCTTATTATTAATACGGCATTGTATTGGGGAGTAGAATGCAAAATACCTTTTTATATCATAGCACTTGGCAGTATCATTTTGTATTCGCTCATGGTCAATTTTTTCCGCTGCCCCATCCGGTTATTCAATAAAGACACCGAAAAAATAGTCGTAGCGCCGGCAGACGGTAAGATTGTAGTAATTGAGGAAGTAGACGAACACGAATACTTCCACGACCGCCGATTAATGATTTCCATTTTTATGAGCATAACCAATGTGCATGCCAACTGGTATCCCGTAGACGGAGAAATTAAACACGTATCGCACCAAAACGGACGTTTTCTGAAAGCATGGCTTCCGAAAGCCAGCACTGAAAACGAACGTTCTACCATCGTAATTGAAACTCCGGAAGGACATACCGTCATGGCACGTCAAATAGCAGGTGCCGTTGCACGGCGAATCGTGACTTATGCCGAAGCAGGTGAAGAATGCTACATTGACGAACACATGGGTTTCATTAAATTCGGTTCACGCGTTGACGTATATCTGCCTTTAGGTACAGAAGTATGTGTACGTATGGGACAGAAGACTGTTGGCAACCAGACCATTATAGCCAAATTGAAATAACAATCAGGGAAGAAAAAGGAGGATAGGCAAATGGCAAACGCAATTATCCGGAATATTCCGAACACACTTACTTGTTGCAACCTATTTTCAGGCTGCATCGCCTCATACATGGCATTTCAAGGGAAATACGAATGGGCTTTAACTTTTATTATAATCGGTGCCATCTTTGATTTTTTTGATGGCATGACTGCGAGAATGCTCCATGTATCTTCACCTATCGGCAAAGAATTAGATTCATTGGCAGACGACATTACATTCGGGCTTGCCCCGTCTGCCATCGCATTCGCTTTGTTTAAAGAAGTGCATTACCCGGAGTTTATGGAAAGCCTGCGCCCGATATTGCCCTATTCAGCCTTCCTTATCGCTGTATTCTCCGGATTACGTTTGGCAAAATTCAACCTTGACGAACGACAAACCAGTTCTTTTATCGGAATGCCTACTCCGGCGAATGCCTTATTTTGGGGTTCGTTGGTAACAGGCGGACATGCATTCCTGACCTCTTCCTATTTCAATGCACTTTATCTGCTCGTTCTGGTGATTATCATGTCCTTGTTATTAGTGGCGGAATTTCCTATGTTTTCATTAAAATTCAAAGATTTGTCATGGAAACATAACCGGATTACCTATATATTTTTAATCATCTGCATCCCCTTGTTCCTGATTTTCCGGTTAAGCGGATTTGCAGCTGTAATAATATGGTATATCTTACTGTCGTTTATAACCCGAAAAAAAGCATAACTCCAAAAGCCAAACACTATGTTTCACATTCTGGGATTCTTACTTTTCTTCATTCTGATAATCCTGATTATCGGCTTTGCGTTATTGGCTAAAATAGCCCGCTCCATCTTCGGATTCGGACGCAAAATGACAAACCATACAACTACTTCTGAAACCCAATCACAAAATTCTGCCTATTCCGAAGATTTCCAAAACCAGCCTCGTGCATCTCAAAAAAAGAAAAAGATTTTCGATAAAGACGAAGGAGAGTACGTTGACTTTGAAGAAATCAATGAATAAAAAGGGCTTATCAAGATATAAAATTGCACACAAATGACACAGATATAAAACCCGTTTAACCTGTGTCATCTGCATGCTATAAATCAGTCATCGGCATCCACCAAATCTTGTATCGGCATTTGGCGCTTTATTGCCTCACGGAATGAGATAATTGTTTCTGAGCGAGAAAGTCCCAATGGCTGAAGTTTATCATGAATAATATTCAGCAAATGATGATTGTTTTTAGCATAAATCTTAATAAACAAATCGTATTGTCCGGTTGTAAAATGACATTCCACGACTTCCGGTATACCCTTTAAAGCTTCCGTAACAGAATCAAATTGTTCTGGGTCCTTCAAATACAAGCCAATATAAGCACATGTCTCATAACCGATTTTTTCAGGGTCGACAATAAATTCAGAACCTTTCAATATGCCTAAATTTGTCAGCTTTTGAATGCGCTGATGAATCGCAGCCCCCGATACATTACAAGCACGTGCAACTTCCAAAAACGGAATACGCGCATTGTCTGCTATCAAACGCAGAATCTGTTCGTCTAATTTGTCTAATTGATGATGTCCCATTTATTTCATTTTTATTTGATACAAATATAGTAATATTTATTCCATACTCACATAGAAAATAGAACTTTTATCGTCCACATACCATTAATTTGATAGATAATCTTATCTTTGCAGGAAAAATATACTCCATTATGAAAAAAACAATTATAACAACCCTATTGGCTTTCATCTTTATTTCCGAAAGTGCAAATGCACAAAACTTCGATGATTACTTCATGGACCAGACACTTCGGATTGATTATTTATTCAACGGAAACGCACAGCAACAAACAGTCAGCTTAGACGAATTGGTTTCGCTTCCAGGCTGGGCAGGACGCAGGCATTCACTTGACCAGTTCCCTTTAGCCGGAAACGGGAACATTGTAATGAAAGACAAAGCAAGCGGCAAGGTAATTTACCGTACCAGCTTTTCCAGCTTATTTCAGGAATGGTTAGGAGAAAAAGAAGCGCAACACGTAACACGCGGCTTCGAGAATACATTCTTATTGCCTTACCCGAAAAAAACAGCTGTTGTCACTATCCAATTGATGAATGCGTACCATAAGCCGTGCGCTTCGCTTACTCACGAAATTGACCCACAAGATATCTTGATCCACCAACGGGGAATAACCCGAATAACACCGCACAAATACCTGCTACGGAGCGGCACACCCGAAGAATGCATCGACATAGCCATCATGGCAGAGGGATACACCGCCAATGAAATGCCTCTTTTTTACCAAGATGCCCAAGATGCTTGTGACGCAATTTTCAATCATGAACCATTTAAGCACATGAAAAACCGATTTAATATCGTAGCAGTAGAGTCCGTATCACAAGATAGCGGAGTGAGCATCCCAAGAAACAAAGACTGGAAAAACACAGCTGTAAATTCCCATTTCGACACGTTTTACTCCGACCGCTACCTGACAACCCGCTCAGTGAAAGCCATGCATAATTGGCTGGCTGGCATTCCTTACGAACACATCATTATATTGGCAAATACCGATACATACGGAGGCGGAGGCATATTCAATGCCTACTTATTAACAACAGCTCACCACCAAATGTTCAAGCCTGTGGTTGTACACGAGTTTGGGCACAGTTTTGGCGGTCTTGCCGATGAGTATGCTTATGATACAGCCCCCAGCCCACTCTATCCGTATTCCGTAGAACCTTGGGAACCTAACATCACAACTTTAGTGAATTTTGACAGCAAATGGAAAGATTTAGTTCCCGAAAACACTCCCATACCGACGCCTGTAGAAACTGATTCAACCACTATTTACACAAAAGTCGGCGTATACGAAGGAGGAGGTTATACCTTAAAAGGCATCTACCGTCCTGCCAGCGAGTGCAGAATGAAAATAAACGAAGCACCTCGTTTCTGTCCCGTATGCGAAAGAGCACTTGAGAAATTAATTCTTTTTTACACCGAATAAAAACATATCATTATGCTTACATTTACCCGTATTAACACCAGACATCCGCAATACGTTTTTGTCGAAAAGTTGCTTCATCAATCCTTTCCGTTAGAGGAAAGAAGAGACGATGCGGAGCAACGCAACAATACAGACCATAACGCTTCATTCTTTTGTTATCTCATTGAAGAAAATAAAAATGAAACAGAAGAGAATCAACTTATCGGATTCATCACTCTATGGAAACTAAATGGATTTTATTATGCAGAACACTTGGCAACTTCTCCTGAAGTCCGCAACAAGGGATATGGCAAACACATCATGGAAGAATTGAAACAGCAGTTTGCCGACAATCCCATCGTCTTAGAAGTAGAAAGACCTGAAAATGAAATGAGCAAACGCCGGATTGGCTTCTACCAGCGATGCGGTTTTTCTCTCTGCTTGCAAGACTACATTCAACCTGCCTACAGAAAAGGAGGAAAAGAAGTCCCCCTTTACCTTATGTATACTGGAAGAGAAGAAATTGACACTTGCTTTTCTCAAATAAGGGATGAAATATATAGACACGTATATGGCGTAAATAAACTCTAATAAAAGAATCATTCATTACACACATAAAAATAAAAAAGGGATATTACCAAAGCGGAATATCCCTTTTTTATAAAAACTATCAGAAATGTGTTATTGACGCTGTATTGCTGAGTAATTAATCTTCAAAGCATACGCTTGACGCAAAGCCTGCTTAACTTCGGTCACAATACCCATCTTTGTTTTTGCATCTACCTTTAACGATACAGTCATAAAAGGCTTATCAGACTCTTTCATGTTTTCACGTTCCTGATAAATATAATCCTGTACTTCTGAAGACTCAGCAAATTTATCATTCAACTGAATACGGTCAGTAGTACCCATTTTTTTCTGAAATTCAGCCAAGGGCTTTCCTATGTAAATAAAGGAAACCAAGGACTTCTTTTCCAGTTTTTCCAATTCAGTAGCAGCCGGAACACGGAACTGAACCTTTAATGTAACTTCACGCATACTTGTTACGATCATGAAGAAGAACAAAATGGTAAAGATCAAGTCAGGCAGAGAAGAGGTATTCAACTCCGGCATTTCGCGTTTACCCGTCTTATTAAATTTTCCCATACTTATTTTCCTCCATATTTTTTAGGTTCAGCTTCAGAAATCTTCTGCGGATAATATTGTGTTATCGCATCCTTTTCATCTTCCGAACATTCTGCAAATGATCTTCCGAATTTTGATTCAGCCAATTCGTTACGCAACTCATTATAAGCGGCTACCAATTCGTTCTGTACCTGAATATAAGCATCATAACTGGTACCTACGTCATTCTGTACAGAAATCACATGATTCTCCGTTATCATTACCGTACCAAAGAACGGAATGTTCTTCTCGTGCTTTTCCGGCAAATTCGGGTCATCAGTCGGATTTGCTATAAATTCTTTTGCCTTTTCTCTTAATTGCTTAATGTCAGACCATTCTCCTCCAACCATCAACTGGTCATCCTTGTTCAAACGAACCTGGAGAACGTTTCTTTCCTTTACAATAATATCATCTTTCTGATCCTTGTTTTCCGGTGGAGGCGGCAAACGTCTCGCCAATCCGCGGTCGGTATCCATTGATGTTGTAATAAGGAAGAAAATAAGCAATATAAAAGAAATATCTGCCGTTGAACTGGCATTAATTCCAGGCACTTTTCTTTTCTTTCTTGCCATTTTTAATTATCTCCTTTTTTAATTTAAAACTCAATGAATGATATTATCATCTTTGCTTAAAGATACCTGTCAAATTCAACAGCGTTCCCACAGCTGCTATAACCAACAAGGCATAAGTTGAATAAAGGAACATATCCGTCACTCTCAACATTACAGCATCATCGTAAATAGTTCCGTCACCCATAGCAACCGGAGCTGCAGAACCCATACTGTACGTTACGATAAGCAACACGACCATCAAGATAAGTCCAAATAAAGACTTAAGCGCTCCTTTCGGATTCTCTTTCAGCGCACCGCCAAACTGCATAATAGCAGCAACCAATGTAGCGATTACCGCTACCGCAAACAACCCGTACATCAAGTAAATCAATGTATCGGTGTAAGCAGGTTCAGTCAGACCTGCAGCATTTACTTCGCCATACCCTACTCCGAAGAATAATGCCAGCACAATCACAATCAATGCGACGCAGACATAAAATACGTAGTAAGATACCTTATATGATAATTTAGCCATTGTTTCAAATCTTATTTTTTGTACTTCAAGTTATATTTCATAATCAAGTCAAGCAACGTAATGGAAGAATCTTCCATCTGACTTGTTATAGCTTCAATCTTAGCCAAGATATAGTTATAGAATACCTGCAGAATCATAGCAACGATCAAACCGAAGATAGTCGTAATCAACGCCACTTTCATACCACCCGCAACGACTGTCGGAGAGATATCACCTGCACGTTGGATATTATCGAACGCCATAACCATACCAATCACAGTTCCCAAGAATCCCAATGACGGAGCCATTGCGATAAACAAGGTAATCCATGAACATCCTTTTTCCAAATAACCTGATTGAACGCCACCGTAAGAAACTACAGAACGTTCTACTACATCCAAACCTTCATCAATTCTCATCAAGCCCTGATAACAAATAGAAGCGACCGGACCACGTGTGTTACGGCATACAGTCTTTGCGCCTTCCACATCACCTTTTTCCAAAGCAGCTTCAATTTTAGCCATCAACTTCTTTACGTCAACTTCTGCCAAGCTCAAATAAATAATACGTTCGATACAGAAAGCCAAGCCAAGTACCAACGCAATCGCAACCAAAGACATGAAGCCGGCATCACCTTCAATAAACTTCGTCTTCAGTTCTTTGTGCATACTTCCTTCTTCCACTACTACAGGCGCAGCTTCATCTGCCGTTGCAGGAGCAACTTGTTCTGATTGTTCCGGTGCAGCCGCAGCCGTTGAATCCTGAGCCATAATTGTCTGAGTCATTCCGAATGAGAGAACTCCCACCATCGCAAGAATTGCAAATAACTTTTTCATTGTGTGTTTAATTTTTAAGATTAATAGTTATAATTTATTTTAATTGTTCACTATATTCTTCCTTCGACTTTGCGGAGAGAACGGGATTCGAACCCGTGATACGCTTTAGGCGTATACACGCTTTCCAGGCGTGCCTCTTCAACCACTCGAGCATCTCTCCTTCATCTTAATTAATTGATGAATTACATCCTTTTGTGCAATCCCCACACGATTTTATTCACAAATGTATTCTTTTTTTTCATTTTGCGCCGTATTTCTTTCCGCAAAATTCATCCCAAAGCCGAAAATTAATATATTTTAAAAGGTTTCACGGCTTTTTTTAAAAACATTCAAAGCGTTTGAGGTCGTTACACCCGCAATCTCCTCAAAAGACTTTCCATAAACATCACTCAACCTTTCAGCCACTTTTACAATATAGGCACTCTCGTTCCGCTTTCCCCGATAAGGCACCGGTGCCAGATAAGGAGAATCGGTTTCCAAAACCACACGTTCCAATGGGACAGCCTTTTTCAAGACTTCGGGCAAGGTACTCTTCTTAAAAGTCACAATTCCGTTAATGCCCAACATAAATCCTTCATATTCCAATAACCGGCCTGCCTCTTCTTCCGTCCCTCCGAAACTATGGAAAATCCCTGTCAACGGTTCATGCCGATAATGCTTTAACACGTCCAACAATTCCGGATAAGCCGAACGGCAATGTATGACCAGCGGCAAGCCAAACTCTAATGCCCAGCCCACCTGCTTATCGAACACTTCCATCTGCTCAATCCGATAAACAACATCCCAATATAAGTCCATCCCCACTTCGCCTATCCCATAAAAGACTTTATCTGAACGCAACCAGTGTTCCACCCGCTCCAAACGGGCTTTCCAATCCGCGTCTACCGAAGTGGGATGCAGACCAATCATCGGAAAACAATCGTCATGCGCCCCACACAACGCCAACATCCGCTCTACCGAATCATCATCAATATTGGGCATGAAAAAGCGCGTTACGCCAGCTTGCCTTGCACGAATCAACGCCAACTCCCGGTCTTCGTCATATTCTTCCACAAACAAATGGGTATGCGTATCTACCAAACCAACCATAACACCCCTTTCCTCCTTATAGCTTACGGTGCATCCAGCCCTGTATAAAATCCGACAGATGCCGTTTATATTCAAAAGCGACGCCTACCTCTTCCAGCAAACCCATGCCTTCTTTATAATAATCCTCTATTTTTGCCAAGCAAATATCCCCAATCTTCTCCTTATTATATATAGCCGTTACAGCCTCAATCTTGCGGGCAGGGTCGTACTGTTCTGCCGTCATCCAGCCTTGCAATTCAGCTTTTGTTTCCTCACTGGCACGTTCGAAAGCCGTAATCAGCATAAAGGTCTTTTTATTGCAAAGGATATCCCCGCCAATATTCTTGCCGAAGACTTTCGGATCGCCATACACATCCAGATAATCGTCCTGCAGCTGGAATGCCAGCCCTATGCGGATACCCAAATCATACAACTTCTGCGCGTCCGCCTCCGAAGCTCCTCCCAGAATAGCACCGATTTTCAACGCACCGGCAAGCAACACCGATGTCTTGAGGCGTATCATCTCCATATATTCTCCTGCCGTCACATCCTGCCGGCGCTCGAACTCCATATCCCATTGCTGCCCTTCGCATATCTCAAGAGCTGTCTGCGAAAAGACTTCCATCACAGGACGTACGTACATTGCCGGGCAATCCTTCATCATAAACTGATAAGAAAGCATCACCATCGCGTCTCCTGAAAGAATGGCGGCATTTTCATCCCATTGCTTATGTACCGTAGGCTTCCCGCGGCGCCGGTCCGCCTTATCCATCAAGTCATCATGCAAAAGCGTAAAATTATGATAAGTCTCCAATGCCATGGCTTGCGACAAGACAGCATGTACATCTTCCTTGAACAGGTTATACGCCAACAACATAAGCGTAGGGCGAATCCGTTTTCCGCCTATGCCCAACACATATTCAATCGGCTTATACAATCCCATCGGCTCACGCGCGTAGGACAAGTTTTCCAAATAAGTCTGGAACAACTCTTGCAATGCTTTTGCATTCTGCTGTTTCATCATCCTTCATTCTTTTATAAAAAACGAGGGGTGTGTTCAAGATTCGTTCCGACACACCCCATCCTGAATTATACAAACATTATTGCAACTTAAACGTTACAGGCACAGTATATTTCACACGTACCGCCTTACCGCGCTGCTTACCCGGTTTCCATTTCGGCATCATGCTGATTACCCGGAGCGCTTCTTTGTCCAAGTACGGGTCTACACTCCGGACTACAACCGGATCAACGATAGAACCGTCCTGATTCACAACGAACTGCACGATAACACGTCCTTGCACACCGTTTTCCTGCGAGATGGTCGGGTATCGGATATTCTGTGACAAGAATTTCAGACACTCTGCCATACCGCCGGGGAACTCAGGCATTTCTTCTACAACCTGGAAGATTTGCTGTTCTTCCACTTCCTCTTCTTCTACGACTTCAGGCACATACTTGATTTCCACTGCCTGATTCTCGCTCGCTTCACTCGACTGGATAGTAGATTCCTCGATATCCGCATCATTTTCAGCGATTTGCAACACTTCCTCCACCTTCGGAGCTTCAGGGGGAGGCGGAGCCTGTTTAGGCTCTTCCTGTTCCGTAATAGGAACCATCTCTTCTTCGAAGGCGACTTCTACGATGCCACTATCGGCAGTAATCACAACGTCACGCTCGGTCCATTCGAACGCCACGAACATTGCTGCCAATATCAGCACGAACCCGACCAAAGTCCATGTAGACTTCTTGCCTTCCAGGTCGGCTTTCGGTGATTTTTTAATTTCCATAAAAAACTTTTATTGGTTAATGATTCTCTATATCGGGCAAATATAAACAAAAGTTTTAATAAACAACTATTTTCCAAAGAAAAAAATAAGAGCCTGTTTAAATTTTCCAATAAAGGAATATTCTATCAGGGTCTTTTGCGTTTGTTTCCGGTCTGTT
>ULXT01015361.1_pt1 | contig 61567 bp, 45 predicted proteins | sample 1961571 | NCBI WGS metagenome assembly ULXT01 (sample SAMEA4835846, study PRJEB28245) | human gut metagenome | biome: gut microbiome; material: fecal sample | place: Denmark | collected 2008
GATGACAATGCATCAAGAATTTTTCGCAAACCAATTTTGTTTTACTATAATCTGTGAAAATCTGCGCTAATCTGCGGTTCAAAGTACGCGTCCTTATGTCACGGCGTGACGAAAGATTTTCCCTTGAAACGCAGATTGGCGCAGATTTCCGCAGATTAAAATATAAAAAATAATCTGCGGAAATCTGCGCCAATCTGCGGTTCAAAAGAAAATAACTTAAAAAAATCTGTGTAATCTGTGGTGCCCCCACCAATCAATGCGTCTGCAACTTGGTCTTCACCGTGCGGAAACCTTCGCCTTCGGCGGTGAGGGTGATTTCGCCCGGCGTCTTTCCGGCACGGAGGATGACCAGCGCCGAACCGTTGAACAGCTTGCGGCGGTTGGTGGCGTGAAGCTCGTCGGAAACCATGTTGCCGTTGTCTACGGCTACGATGCGCGCGTCACCCTCTACCGTGAACGTCAGTTGCGTGTCGGCTTCGGGCACCCGGCGGCCCCGGCGGTCTACGGCGGTGACGCGCAGGTGTTGCAGGTCGGTGCCGTCGGCTTTCCAGTTTCCGTTATCGGGGACTATTTCCAGCCGGACCGCCTTGCCGGTGGTTTCGATGCGGTGGCTCGCCACCACCTTGCCGCCCGTGCGGGCGATGGCTTCCAGCGTGCCCGGACGGTAGACGATGTTGTCCCATTTAATCCGGTTGCGCACCTTCGGGTTCTGCCGGTCGTTTTGCTGCACGCCGAGGCTCTTGCCGTTCAGCCGGAGTTCCACCTCGTCGGCATTGGTGTAGGTGTAGAGCGAGAGCGTGTCGCCTTCCCGGCGGTTCCAGTGGTCGCTCATGCGGTCGGTTCCGGTCTGTACGCCGTTCCACATCGCGTCGGTGTTGGCGTCTATCACGCCGATGTGCACCAGCGGCTCATCGGTGAACATGCTTTTCAGGAAATAGGCTATCGGCTTGGGCTGGAGCGAGATGTCGAACGCGCCCTGCGTCCATCCCTTGGCGGGCCATCCCTGGCTTTCGCCTAAGTAGTCGATTTGTCCCCAATACGCCAGCCCGATGACCTTGTCGAGGTTCATTTCGTAGAAGTTCGGCCCCATGCCGCTGGTGTTCGCCTCGCTTTGGTAGAACATCAGGTTGGGGAAGCGGCGCGCGTCGCCGGGGAAATACATGTAACGGTAGTTATAAGAGGCGATATCAGTTTCGTGCACCAGCGGGGCAGGCAGCGAGTCGGTTTCCAGGCTGCGGTAGCGGGGATGCATAGCTACGGTGACGAGGCGTGTGTCGTCGTAGCGCTTCAGCAGTTCGCGCTGGAGGCGGTAAGGAGTGACGCCCCAGTCGGCAAACGGCAGGTTCCAGTATTGCTGCAGCTCGTTGCCCAGGCTCCAGAACACCACGGAAGGATGGTTGCGGTCGCGCTTGATGAACTCCGGAATGTCTTTCTGCCACAAGGAAGACCACTCGGCACGTCCGCCGCAGTATTGGTCGAGCCATTTGTCGTAAAGCTCGTCGACCACGAGGATGCCGTACTTGTCGCACAAATCCATAAAGCCTTCGCTATAGGGGTTGTGCGAGGTACGGATATGGTTCACGCCGAACGATTTCAGCAACTGAATGCGTTTCTCAATGGCACGGTCGTATGCCGCCGCGCCCAATGCACCCAGCGAATGATGGTTGGCGATGCCTTTCAGCAACACTTTCTTTCCGTTGAGCTTCATGCCGAAGGCGGGCGAGAACTCTACCGTGCGCACGCCGAAGTGTTCGCTCACGCGGTCTGCCACCGTGCCGTCCTCGTGATAGAGCGTCATCTCCACCTTATACAGATGCGGACTTTCGCAGTCCCACAGACGGGGATTTGCCAGCCGGACCGGCTTCAACCGGTATTCGCAGGTGCGCATCCGGGCATTGAAAGGCAACTCGTCCGTCTGGCGCGCCACTACCTGCCCTTCGGCGTCGGTTATCACCGTTTCGGTCTTCAGCGTTTTCTGCTTGGTGTAGCAAGCCATCTCCGCCTGAATGTTCACCGTAGCTTCCGCAGCGGAAACCTGCGGCGTGGTGATGTAGAGCGGATGACGCATGAAGTACACCTTCGCGTCGGTCACCACCAGACGCACGTTGCGGAACAGTCCGCCTCCCGTGTACCAGCGTGAATTCAGCGGCTCGCGCGTGTCGGCTTTCACGGCAATTACGTTCGGTTTGCCATACTGCAGGCGTTTCGTGATGTCAATCTCGAAGCCCACGTAGCCATAATCCGTCCCGCCGATGTACTCGCCGTTCAGATACACATCGCCCACATACATGATGCCTTCGAAGTCGATGACGACGCGCTTGTCTTTCCACGCCTCATCGGGGGTAAAGGTCTTGCGGTACCAGCCTATGCCCATTTCCTTGAATCCGCGGCTGCTCAGGCGGCTGCGGATATTGGCTCCGGGGTCGTTGTTGCTGGCCCGCTCGTCTGCCGTAGGCGGCACCCACGGCTGCTCAATCTGGAAATCATGCGGCACGTCCACCGTGCGCCAGCCGCTGTCATCGAATGCGGACTGCTCGGCATCCGCCTCGTCTCCGGCATGAAAACGCCAGCCGAAGTTGAAGTCCAGCACTTCTCTCCCTTCATTCATCGCTTGCACCGCTCCCGCCATCAGGAACGCCGCAAGCAGCAAAAACAGTTTTTTCATGGTTCTTTATAATTAACAATTAATAATTAATAGGAAGCCTCCACCAACCTCCCCCATGAGGGAGGCTTTTGATAACTAAAGTATTTATTACGTTACGCCGGATTTGTAATCCGGTGTAATTTGATTTGCGGATTTGCAATCCGCAACACCCACGTGGATAATTCGGATTACAAATCCGAACACTCGATTACGGCGGATTACAAATCCGCCATGACGTACTACTTCTTAACTCCTTAACTCCTAATCCTCATACACATACACTTGGTCGAGCACTACGCCTTCGTCCAGCGCTTTCACGCTCACCTTATGCGCCGCTCCCGAAGCCACGGGGAACGACATGCGGCGGATAGTCTGGTTTGTCAGCCTGCCCTGCTTCCATTCCTCGCTTCTTCCGTACGTGCGGTACGAAATCACGTCCGACTGCTTTCCGTCTACCTCTACCCGGATGCGGAGGTCTTTTCCGTCGACCGGATGGGTGGGCACGAAGCGGAGTTCTATTTCTACGGAATCGGACGGACAGGCGTCAAAGCTGAAAGCGAGGGATTCACCCTTTGCGATGCCTGCCGCCATGCCTTCGTAGCCCAAACCTTCGTACACAACGGGAATGCCGCCCGTGGCTTCCAGCGCATTCCATTTATGCAGATACGGACGGTCGGACGGCAGGGAAGCCTCCGCCTGCGTTTCGGGAATGGGAAGAAATACCGCCAGGTTGCGCGGCTTGTAGTCCATGATGCCTTTCCACTTCGGCGTGTTATACCGCCGGGTAAGGGAAACGATGCTGTCGAAAGCCGCTCCGCTCTGCTTCCAGTCCGCCTTTCCATGACGGGCAAGCTGGGCGTACAGGCATTTCTTGTTCATTTCGGCAGCCCCCTGCACGGGATACTGCACCAGCTGGTAATAAGCGTCGCGCCGCGCTTCCGGCATCCGGCGGCTCCACACCTCGGCCTGGTCTTCCAACACCTGATAAGCCTGCAAGCGCCCGCGGATAAACGCCTCGCTCCACGGCAAATCGCATACCACCTTATATTTCGGGTCTTTTTCCTCCGTCCGGGTGTTCCCCATAAATTCCGGCTTGCGGATATGGGCAAGGCGGTAATGCTCCTGCATCATCGGGAGCAGGCGGGCGGATGCCTGCGCGCCGAACTCGCGGGCAAGGAAGTTCCCCAAATGGCGGGTCACTCCCTCCTCTTCCACCCTGTGTATGTTCCATGCCATGTCCATGAACAGCTCGGTCTGGTATTCGGCAGGCTTGATGTCGCCCACGTTCAGAATCCACATCTTGCGGATGCCCTTGTCGTATGCCGTCTTCATCTGCTGGTAGATAAGGTAAGGGCTCGCAGTGGAAAGCCACAGGTAGTCGTGCGGACGCCCCCAATAAGAGACATGGTAGTAAATGCCGTTTCCGCCCGGTCGGGCAGCTTCTTCTTCGGTAGGGAAATGGGTGATGTATCCGTAATTGTCGTCACACCACATCAAGGTGACGTCTTCGGGCACCTCCAGCCCGGCTTCGTACACGTCCAGCACCTCCTTGTAAGGTATCAGCACCTGAGGCACTTCCGTCACTTCTCCCTTGTATTGCGCCAACAGCTTGCGCTGGTCTTCGATGATTCGGGTCAATGCTTTCTTCTGGTCTTCCACGGTCTTGGCTCCCAACATGCCGCTATCGTGCACCCCGCGCATGCCCAACGTATAGATGTCGTCCGAATGACGGAGCAGTTTCACCCGTTCTTCCCAAAACGAAAGCACGTTTTCGCGGTTGGTCAGGTAATTGTATTCGCCCTTCCCCACCTTGCGCCATTCGCCGTTGGTGTTGCGCATCATCGGCTCGCAATGCGACGTGCCGAGATAGATGGCATACTTGTCCGCCATTTCCTTATTGCCTTCGGTAAAGAAGAAAGGCACCGAACACTCGTGCATCGCCGGCCAGAACGTATTGGCACGCAGGCGGAGCAAGAGTTCGAAGATACGCGCGTGGGTCTTCGGGCCTATCTGCCCTTTCACGTCCGAAGGCTCGTAGTTGGTGTAGCTCCAAGGCATCAGTCCCCAATCCTCATCGTTGATGAAGATGCCCCGATAGGGCACGAGCGGATAATCGGTCTTCGTAAATCCGGCCGCGATACGGAACTCCTGCTTCTTATCGGGCACAACATCCGCCCACCATTCCCACGGCGATACGCCCAGCATACGCGAGAGTTCCAGCACCCCGTATGCCGTGCCCCGCTTGTCGCTTCCGGCTACCAGGAGTTTCCCGTCCTTCAAGACGGTGATGAAAAACGCCTCCGGATGATTCCCTAAATATTCCGAAGGGTTGATTCCTTCTTTCCGGGCTATCCCTTCCAGCAGCTTGCTTTTCCCCCACGTACCGATATATACATCCCCCTCGGCTTCTTCTACAGAGAATGCCTGCGAAAGCACGGCTTCGCAATCCCGGTTCAGCAAGTCCAATGCCACGTGTACCACCGGCTCTTCCTCCGCCTCGCAAGCCACGCGCATCTTGCCTCCCGTTTTCCATACAAAATCTGCCGCGCTCAACGAACATACGGCAATCCAACACCAGATTACAGTCAGCACTCGTTTTCTCATGGTTCTAAATGTTTAATGATTTCTGCAAAGAAAAGGGTTTTCTGCTTTCGTGTACATGGTTTATTGTATTTTTATATGGAAATTTGTGTCTTATCCGCTTATTTGCCCTTCAATAGACCGGATTTGGGACAGCCAAAGGCGGTATAGAGTAACGCGAACGCCCTCATCGGGACACATGACCTTTCGTGCTGGGCTACATGAACGGTCATGCCGGCTACACAGCCGCTCGCGTTATTTAACCCATATAAGCCTGCTCCATTATCCCATTATCTGTCAATTCCCGCTATATTTTTAAACTTTTCTTTCATACATTAAAATAAATATGTAATATTGCGACAATTTAACGAACGAATCACATTAACCAAGACAAAAGTATGAGACGAACGACATCTTACCGCTGCCGTTTCTTCCTGATCCTGACAGCTATCTGGCTGCTTGCCCTCGAAGGAATGGCACAAGGCGCGTACAACCGTACCATTCACGGTATCGTGACCGATGAAAACAACGAACCGCTTCCTGCGGCATACGTTAAACAGGTAGTTGAGGCAGAAGGCAATTCCATTGCCGGCATCATCACAGACATGAACGGTCATTTCAGTCTGACACTTCCCAAATCAACACAAGAAATCGAGGTTTCCTTTGTAGGCTACGAAACCCAGCGGGTTCGCCTGACGGCAGCAGTTGATTATGCCATTCACCTCCAGCCTGCTACCGAACTGCTGGACGAAGTGGTAGTGACGGGTTATCAGACCATTTCGAAGGAGCGGGCAACAGGAGCTTTCTCGAAAGTAAATGCCGATCAGCTGGAAACCCAACGCATACCGGACATCAGTTCGATGCTGGAAGGACGGGTGGCCGGATTCAGCGACGGGCAAATCCGTGGAGTCACTTCCATGAACGGACTGACTACTCCTTTGTATGTCATCGATGGTTTCCCTGTAGAGAAGACTACCAATGATGGTTACGGCAACTGGATAGAAAGCGTGCCCGACATGAATCCTGAAGACATTGAAAGTATTACCGTACTGAAGGATGCAGCCGCCACTTCCATTTACGGAGCACGTGCGGCAAACGGCGTTGTGGTTATTACTACCAAGCGTGCCAAGAAAGACCAGCTCAACATTTCATTCTCTGCCACACTTACCGTACAGCCTTATTCTACCTATGCCGACAAGTATCTTGCTGATGCTGCCACTATGATAGGACTGGAAAGAGAATGGGCAGCACAGAATCCTAATTTGCAGGGAGAAGGGGCTTCTGCTTATGCGCAAAGCCTGTTGGATGACAATACCTACACATCGCAAGGAATCCGCGCCCTGTTAGGGTATTATGCCGGAACACTGTCCGAAGCCGATATGAACGCGCGCCTGACATCACTGGCATCGCGCGGTTATCGTTATTACGATGATATAGAACGCTACGGCATGCGCAATCCTTTTACGCAACAATACAACCTGAGTATCGGTAAAGGAAGCGAGCGGAACACCTTCAATGCCTCGGTCAGCTATCAGGGACAACAGATGAGCGACAAGTTTTCGGATAACCGCTCCATTGGCATCAACCTGCAAAATTCGACCCAAATCACTAAATGGCTGACCTTGGAAGTGGGCACTTACCTGAACTACGGAAGCGGGACTACCCAGAGTTACGACCTCTTCTCGCCCGGCTATACGTTCATGCCTTACGACGGATTGATGAACGATGACGGCACGCGGTATACCAACCGACAAGAAGACCGTTACAACGCATCACAAATAAGTACGCTGGTTTCCAACGGGCTGTACAACCTTGATATTACGCCATTGGACGAAACTGGAATGAATCTGACAGACCATCGTAATTTCAGCAATCGTACTTTCGCTCGCCTGAGTTTTAAGTTTACCGACTGGCTGAAATATACGGCTTCGTTCCAATATGAATATGCGAATTATACGACCGAACAACTCCAGAACAAGGAATCATACAGCGTGCGCAACACCATTAATACATACGCCTCGGCAAACGGTGACGGCACAGCCACGTTCAACATTCCTTACGGCAACATATTCTTTACAACGGCAAACGTAACCCATGCCTATAACTTCCGCCAGCAACTGGATTTCAACAAGACATTCGGCGGCATACATGAGGTAACGGCACTTTTCGGAACCGAGACGCGCGAGAACAAGAATAACTTCGACAACCGTACCTTATATAATTACGACCCCGACCTGCTGACGTATTCACTCATCGACCAAGCTGCGCTCAGCACCATGGGAAGCATTTGGGGATGGGGCAGCTTCGGAACTGGGAATGTAGCATACATCAATGAACTGACCAACCGTTATGTGTCATTTTATGGTAATGCGGCATATACGTACGACGGAAAATATACCGTGACCGGCAGCATCCGTTGGGATAAAACAAATCTGTTTGCAACTGGTTCGAAATATCAAAAGCGTCCCATCTGGTCAGTCGGTGCGGCGTGGAATGTCAACCATGAGAAATTCATGCACGATATTGATTGGATAAACATGCTTAAATTACGCTTCAGTTATGGTATCGGGGGTAATATCGCCAAAGATTCGGCTCCTTATATGACTGCTTATTATAACAATAATATGCATGTGGGCGGAATTTCCGGAACCATACAAAGTCGCCCTAATCCTGATTTGCGTTGGGAAAAAACAACCACTACCAATATCGGTATTGATTTTTCTCTTTTGAAAAACCGTCTGAACGGTTCTATCGAATATTACAATAAGAAAGGTTCCGATTTGCTTGCCAATACAAACGGTGTGCCTACCGAAGGTTGGGGGTATAGCACCTATACCATTAACAACGGTAAGATGACCAACCAAGGATTCGAACTTTCGCTTTCAGGCACCGCTATCAGCACGCGAGATTGGACATGGGACATCGGCGGCGTATTGGGATACAACAAGAATAAAGTGACATACGTCAACGTAGAAGCACCTGTTTCTTACTTGGTTATTGATTATCCTTCTGCTTATCCGCGTGTGGGGAATCCTTACAATGCCATTTATGGATATCAATGGGCGGGATTGAGCGCTACCGGTACTCCGCAAGTATATGATGCAGAGGGAAACCTGTTTACTGATATGGAACCGACTGAAATAGAAGATCTCATTTATTTGGGAACCACAGTACCTGTTTACAGTGGTGCTATCAATACTACATTGCGTTGGCGCAACTGGGAATTGGCTGCACAGTTCCTTTTCGAGGGAGGACATAAGATGCGCAATACCAATGTGGCTTATCTCTCCGGTATGGGTCCCGTAAGCAAGCGCATTGCTGACCGCTGGCAACAACCCGGTGACGAAGCACATACGGATGTGCCACGTTATATCTCTTCGGAAAGTACTCTTTACAATTACAATTACTATAATATGTACGCCCGTTCTTCGGTTAACGTTATTGATGCCAGCAATTGGAGGATGAAGAACCTTTCGCTGACTTATCGTCTGCCAAGCAGTGTATGCGACAAATTGTATGTGAAGAACGCACGCATCATGATAGGTATGGAAAACGCGTTTACCGTAGCCAAAAGTGATGATGCCAAATACTTACTGGGTGGCTATGCCAAGCCGAATTACCTCTGTGGTATTTACCTGAACTTTTAACTAAAATGATTACAGATTTATGAAACACGTCATTTACATCTATATGCTTGTATGCGGGCTGGTTTTCAGCTCCTGCAACGATTATCTGGATATTGTGCCAAAAGGCAATAAAATTCCGTCTACTCTTGCCGATTATGAAGCTCTGTTGCGTGATGAGTATGCTATCGGACAGACTTCCATCAGCAATGCCCTTTATTTGCTGAATGACTATTACGTAACGGTCTCTAACCTGAATAGTCCCACCCTGACCCGTGCTAACTATATGTGGGATGAGACTGCTGATCGTATCTTGTTGAACAATGCCGATGAAAGTACATATTATCAGCTTTATGCTGCTATCTCTTCGTGCAACCTGATTGTAGAAAACGTGCCTTCTGCCACCGAAGCCACTGATGCCGAACGTGCCGAAGTCATCGCTTATGCCAAAGTTATCCGTTCCCTTTGTTATTTCGTATTGGCAAACTATTATGCCGATACGTATGATGCGGCAACCGCCGGCGAAAAGCTGAGCGTACCCCTCATCACAAGTGCCAATATCAACGCCCCTTCGCAGCAAGTGACCATACAAGCTATATACGACTTCATCATCCAAGGAGTGCAGGAAGCAATTGACGGTGGATTGCCCGAACAATCGATGACCGTGCTTCATCCCAATCTGGGCGCCGCATACGCCCTGCTGGCACGTGTATATTTGCAGATGCAGAATTACAGCGAAGCATTAAGCTATGCCAACTTAGCTCTTGGACAAAATGACCAGCTTTACGACTGGAACGCTTATTACGATGAACATCGTTCCACGATTGAGAATCCGGAAGACTATACCGGACTACCCACACCTACCGATTACTCGTATGTGGAGAACTATTATTTCCGTTGCGGAAACGGTTCGCCAAACTACACGACCAATGAACTCAATATACCGGTAGAGCGTGCCGAACGTTTTGAAGAGGGAGATGCACGTTTCTTATCCCGTTGGAAACTTTATTCGCAAAACCAAGACACGTACTACCGTGGAGTAGGAAACGGTTATTTCAACTGGGGAGGACTGACCACTACAGAAGTTTATCTTATCAAGGCAGAATGCCAGGCACGTCTGGCACAAGGAGGAGATTTCACAGAAGCGATGAACACCCTGAACGCTGTGCGCCAAACCCGTATCCGTCCCGAAGTATACCAGCCGCTGACTGCCTCGACATTAACCGAAGCTATCGAACTGATTCGCCGTACCAAAGACAATGAACTGATATTCTCCATTGTACCCTTTGCCGATGCACGCCGCTTCAACCAAGAAGGTACGTATGCACGCACCATGACGAAAACCTACGAAGGTGAAACTTATACGCTTCGTCCGGATTCTCATCTGTGGACAATGCCTTTCCCGGCAGGTGCTATTAACAATCCCGGAAACGGAAGCATTCAACAAAACGTGTCTAAATAAAAATACATAAAACAACAAGTATGAAAGTAACAAACTTAATGCAAATCTTGCTGCTGGGAACCCTTACGGCAGCTTGTACATCCCAAGCCCCTAAAGACGGTTATCTGATAAGTGGAACGATTGAAGGACTTCCAGACAGTGCCTACGTGCAACTCATGCCAGTATGTCACGAAGAAAGTGACCCGATAGCCGACACTCTGGCAATCGGAGGCAAATTCACCTTTATCGGGAAAATGGAAGAACCCCGCGCCGTATTACTTACCGTAAAAGACGCCTACGGCTCGCGCCGCCTGATGCTGGAAAATACAGCTATCGAAATCAAAGGTGCGGTTGTATCGGAAGATGTGAATGGAACTCCCTCGTATAGTCTCGACAAGTTATCCGTAAGTGGGTCTCCCCTGACAGCCCGTTACGATTCGCTGATGGCGGTACGCGGTCGTATGGATTCTCTATTCAATGCCAACCAGCAAGAACATAAAGCTCTCCTCGATGCTATACAAGAAGCCTATCAGGCAAAAGACCAGGCAAAAGTGGCAGAGTTGCGTGCAAGCGAGGCCGGTAAGCAAATGGCAGAAGATGAAATGCGTTTCTTCCAGACCGTAGATTCTGTTTATCGCCAAACGGTAATGGAAAACAAGGACACTTACTGGGGACCGTTGCTGATGATTTCGCTCACTTCTTACATGAACGAAGGCATGCGCTCGTGGTACGAAGAACTCTCACCTGCCGCACAAGCCTCTTATTATGGAAAACTGGTGAAAGACGAACTTTACCCGACTGGTAAAATTGGTGATAAGATGCCTGAATTTATGGTAAAAGATGCATCGGGAAAAGAAATCACTCTCCAAGAACTCTGCCAAGGAAAGAAATACATCCTGATTGACTTTTGGGCATCGTGGTGTAAGCCGTGCCGCAAGGAAATTCCTAATATCAAAAAACTTTATGCACAGTACGCTTCTGAAGGTTTTGAGGTAATTAGTATTTCCATTGATAAGAAAAAAACCGATTGGGAAAAAGCTGTAAAAGAAGAACAGTTGAAATGGCCTAACTTCTTGGATGAAACCGGAGTGGCAAAGCTTTACAAGGTAAGAGCTGTTCCGACCATGTATCTGATAGATGCCGAAGGTCGGATGGTCGGTGATAATCTGAGAGGAGAAGCGTTGGCAGAAAAACTCGCCGAACTCTTCAATTAATCTCAACCTATACCGTCCCTCCGGATTGTTTCTCTATCCTAACAATCCGGGGGGATTTTTATTTATTCTTCCGGCATCTTGTTTTCGGGCTTTTCGATGCCGTCTGCCGTAGCTCGTTCTTCCATTCGCCGGATGCGTGTGTCGAGGTCGGGATGAGTGGAGAACAGTTGGTTGAGCTTGCTGGAACCTTGTGCGCCCGCCTCTTCCTGCAAGGACTTCAGCTTTTGAAACGACAATGCCATCGCCCACGGGTTCTTTCCGCACTTCTTCAGAAACTCATAACCGTAATCGTCAGCATCGCGCTCCTGCTTTTGCGAATAGCGTGCGTTAACCAGCGCTTCGCCCAAGTCGCCCAGTTGCGATTCGGTAAGCGCCGCCGCCTTTCCGCCTTTCGACGAAATGCCGTCCTTCAGTGCCGAGGTGAGCAATGCCGTGCGGAACCCTTTTTTCGAGTCGCGGTGCGCGATGTGGCCTATCTCGTGCCCGATGACACCCAATAATTCTTCATCGGTCATGATGTCCATCAGCGAGGAGAACACGCGGATGCTCCCGTCGTCACAGGCAAATGCGTTCACGTCCGTCACGTAATACACCTTAAAGTTCAAGGGGATGCCGTCGGCATCGGTCAGGCCTTCGGTGAGCGTCTTCAGCCGGAGGGTATAGGGATTATCATCGGCGCACACCTGGTTATGCTTGTCCATCCAGTCGATGTATTCTTTCACGTATTCCGCCATCTGCTCGTCGGTGAGCGTTGCCGCCTGCACGGTCTTCGCCGCGCCGCTGATTGCTTTCTTCAAGTTGAACTGAGCCAGTACGGGGCAAGTACCCGAAATGCAGAGCACCAGCAAGAGTGCCTTCAAAATTCTTGTCTTCATAATCTTTTGTTTATTTTGGTTAAGTATCATCCTTTTACAACATCCCGACAACGCCTACGATGCTTTCGCGCCTTTCCGCTTTTCCTTTCGCAACACGAAGCCTATCCATGCGATGCCCAGTCCGACCGCGCTGAAGAACCCGTGCAAGCAGCCTTCATGTACGGGGAAACGTACCTCGCGCACATATTCCGGATTGTAAAGCAAGGCAATCCCCCCTCCTTCGCGCATGCCGAGCGTCAGATAGACTTCCTTTGAGGCGTACATCTCGCCGAACTCCACCGTTTCGTAGCGCACATCGACACGATGTTCCCACCGCATCTTGCGGTACTTGTACACCCGTTCCGACTCTATCCGTTCCACCACTCCGCGGGCAGGAGTCCAGTCTTTCACTATCATGCCCAGCGAAATGAAGCCGCCTATTCCCAGCGCCAGCATCACAAAGCCGATAAGGAAACAGGCTACGTAAGCCATATCATGAGATTTCATAAAGCCTCTTGTTCGTTTACATTCACGAGGGTAAATATAAACAAAAGTACACACATGAGCAAACATGTGCATAAAGATATTGTCAAAATACCGACAACCTGCCAATCCCTTTCCGTACAAGATTATGCACACCCGAGAAAGCAAGCGGTCGTTTCAGGAGTTTCATCTGCAAATAACTATAGTTTCAACAGGATAAAACTATAGTTTCACCCTGTTAAAACTTCCTGAAACTATAGCCGCCTTATGCAACGCATGCATCCGGAACACGCATAAGAAGCGCATTTATCCACCCATTCCACTTGATGTTATCCACAACCTATAAACACCTACAAGATAGTTTCAACAAACTTTTCAACCGCTTATTCACCGCTTATCAACAAAATCCTTAGCGGATAGAAGCGCTTGTCTCCTATTTTTTGTATCTTTGCGCAGCCTATAATAATATAAGGTGTAAAATCAAAATCACAACACAATATCACCATGGAATATAATTTCAGAGAGATCGAAAAGAAATGGCAACAGAAGTGGGTGGAACAGAAAACCTACCAGGTTACCGAAGACGAATCGAAACAGAAGTTCTACGTGCTGAACATGTTCCCTTATCCTTCGGGAGCGGGACTTCACGTAGGCCATCCGCTGGGATACATCGCCAGCGACATTTATGCCAGATACAAACGCCTGCAAGGCTTCAACGTGCTGAACCCGATGGGATATGACGCCTACGGGCTTCCGGCGGAACAATACGCCATCCAGACCGGGCAGCATCCTGCCATCACAACCCAAAACAATATCAACCGCTACCGCGAGCAGCTGGACAAGATAGGATTCTCGTTCGACTGGGACCGCGAAGTGCGTACCTGCGACCCTAAGTATTACCATTGGACGCAATGGGCTTTCCAGAAAATGTTCAACAGCTTCTATTGCAACACCTGCGGCAAGGCACAACCCATCGAAAAACTGATAGAGCACTTCGAAAAGCAGGGTACCGAAGGGCTGGACGCAGCTTGCTCGGAAGAACTGAGCTTCAGCGCCGACGAATGGAAGGCAATGAGCGAAAAGCAGCAACAGGAGACCTTGATGAACTACCGCATCGCCTACCTGGGCGAAACCATGGTAAACTGGTGCCCGCAACTGGGTACGGTGCTGGCAAACGATGAAGTGGTAGACGGTGTAAGCGAACGCGGAGGCTATCCCGTGGTGCAGAAAAAGATGCGCCAGTGGTGCCTGCGTGTGTCAGCATACGCAGGACGCTTGCTTGACGGACTGGACCACATCGACTGGACCGACTCTTTGAAAGAAACCCAACGCAACTGGATAGGCCGTTCGGAAGGTACGGAAGTGCGGTTCAAGGTGAAAGACCGTGACCTCGAATTTACCATCTTCACCACCCGTGCCGATACGATGTTCGGCGTGACCTTCATGGTACTGGCTCCCGAAAGCGAACTGGTTCCGCAAGTCACTACCGACGGACAGCGTGCCGAAGTGGAAGCTTATCTGGACCGTACCAAGAAACGTACCGAACGCGAACGCATCTCCGACCGCCGTGTAACGGGTGTATTCAGCGGCTCGTATGCCATTAATCCTTTCACGGGCGATGCCGTACCTATCTGGATAAGCGACTATGTATTGGCTGGCTACGGAACCGGAGCCATTATGGCGGTACCGGCACACGATAGCCGCGACTATGCTTTTGCCAAGCATTTCAACCTCCCCATCGTTCCGCTGGTAGAAGGATGTGACGTAAGCGAAGAAAGCTTCGATGCCAAGGAAGGCATCGTATGCAATTCGCCGAAAGCCGGTGTAACGCCTTATTGCGACTTGAACCTGAACGGCCTGACCATTAAGGAAGCCATTGCCGCTACCAAGGAATATGTGAAAGCACACCACTTGGGACGTGTAAAGGTGAACTACCGACTGCGCGACGCTATCTTCTCGCGCCAGCGTTATTGGGGCGAACCGTTCCCGGTATATTACAAGGACGGCATGCCTTACATGATTGACGAAAACAAGCTTCCGCTGGAATTGCCCGAAGTCGACAAGTTCTTGCCTACCGAAACAGGTGAGCCTCCGTTGGGACACGCTACAAAATGGGCTTGGGATGTAGAGAAAGGCGAAGTGGTAGAGAATACGAAGATAGACAACGTGCATGTATTCCCGCTCGAACTGAATACCATGCCGGGCTTTGCCGGTTCGAGTGCCTATTACCTGCGCTACATGGACCCGCACAACGATAAAGCACTGGTATCAGAGAAAGCAGACCGTTACTGGCAGAACGTAGACCTCTACGTAGGCGGTACCGAACATGCTACGGGGCACCTTATCTATTCCCGCTTCTGGAACAAGTTCCTGTTCGACCTCAGCGTAAGTGTCAAGGAAGAACCGTTCCAGAAACTGGTGAACCAAGGCATGATTCAGGGACGGAGCAACTTCGTATACCGCATCAAGGATACCAACACCTTCGTCTCTCTCGGCCTGAAAGACCAATACGACGTGACACCTTTACACGTAGACGTGAACATCGTGACCAATGACGTGCTCGACATCGAAGCCTTCAAGAACTGGCGTCCCGAATATGCCAATGCCGAATTCATCCTCGAAGACGGCAAGTACATCTGCGGCTGGGCGGTAGAGAAGATGAGCAAGTCGATGTACAACGTGGTGAACCCCGACATGATTGTCGAGAAATACGGAGCCGACACCCTGCGTATGTACGAAATGTTCCTGGGTCCGGTAGAGCAGTCGAAACCTTGGGACACGAACGGCATCGACGGTGTGCACCGCTTCCTGAAGAAACTCTGGAACCTGTTCTACGGACGTCAGGGCGAGTTCCTGCCTGCGGAAGGCGAAGCTACGAAAGAAGAACTGAAGTCTATCCATAAACTGATAAAGAAAGTTACGGGCGACATCGAGGTCTTCTCATACAATACCTCTATCAGTGCCTTCATGATTTGTGTCAATGAACTGACCGCGCTGAAGAGCCGCAACAAGGCAGTGCTGACCGACCTCGTTATCCTGCTTGCCCCCTTCGCGCCTCACCTTGCCGAAGAGCTTTGGGAAGCGTTGGGACACGGCACCACCGTATGCGATGCCCAATGGCCTGCATGGAACGAAGACTACCTGAAGGAAGACACGGTGAAATATACCATCTCTTTCAACGGGAAAGCACGTTTCACCATGGAATTCCCTGCGGATGCCGACAACGACACCATACAGGCAGCGGTAATGGCGGAAGAGCAATCGCAGAAATGGATTGAAGGCAAGACTCCGAAGAAGGTCATCATCGTGCCGAAGAAAATCGTAAACATCGTGTTATAAATAAAAGAAACGCAGATTAACGCAGATTTTCGCAGATTAAAAATAAAAAAAATTTGCGTCAATCCGCGTTAATCTGCGTTTAAACCAATTATCTATGGAGTTAGCATTAATCAAGAAGATAAGCCGCGAGTCGAAAGATTACCTTGCCATTACGTTCGGGCTGGTACTCTACGCACTGGGCTGGGCGATGTTCCTGCTCCCCTACCAGATTACGACGGGAGGCGTGACGGGTATTTCCGCCATTATCTATTACGCCACAGGAGTAGAGATACAAGTATCCTACTTCATTATCAATGCCATATTCTTAGGCTTTGCCCTGAAAATACTGGGACCGAAGTTCAGTGTAAAGACCGTATATGCCATCTTTATGCTGACCTTCCTGCTCTGGCTCTTCCAGTGGCTGCTGAAAGACGATTCCGGACACCTGCCCCAACTCCTCGGACCGGGACAAGACTTCATGGCATGTGTCATCGGAGCCGGCATGCTTGGATTCAGTATCGGCATCGTGTTCTGCAACAACGGAAGCACGGGCGGCACCGACATCATCGCCTGGATTATCAACAAATACAAGGATGTGACATTGGGACGCATGATGATGTATTGCGACATCGTCATCATCTCGTCGTGCTATTTCATCTTCCACGACTGGCGGCGCGTGCTCTTCGGCTTCTGCGTGCTCTTCATCATGAGCATCGTGATTGATTATGTCATCAACAGCGCACGCCAGTCGGTGCAGTTCCTCATCTTCTCGCGCAAGTACGAAGAGATAGCCGAAGGCATCTCTACCCGGATAGACCGTGGCGTTACCCTGCTCGACGGACAAGGCTGGTACAGCAAGCAGGATATTAAGGTAGTAGTGGTACTGGCCAAAAAGGCCCAGTCGCTCGACATCTTCCGCCTCGTAAAAGACATCGACCCGAATGCTTTCATCTCGCAAAGCAACGTGGTAGGTGTTTACGGAGAAGGATTCGACAAGCTGAAAGTGAAATGAATTTTATAAAAAGACGAACACAAAGACACGGAAACACAGAGAAAATAAATAAAAAACTCCGTGTCTTTGTGTCTCTGTGTTCATTTAAATTTCCATCAACGCAATGAAAAAGAAACTCGTTTTTGCAACCAACAATGCACATAAGCTGGAAGAAATACGCGCCATTCTCGGCGACAAGGTAGAGATATTGAGCCTGAACGACATTGATTGTCATGCCGATATTCCCGAAACAGCCGATACCCTCGAAGGTAATGCCCGTCTGAAAGCCGAATACATTTATCAGCATTACGCAATGGATTGCTTTGCCGATGATACGGGACTGGAAGTGGAAGCCCTCGGCGGCGCACCGGGCATCTATTCAGCACGCTATGCCGGAGGCGAAGGACATGACTCGGAAGCCAACATGCGCAAATTGCTTTCCGAAATGGAAGGAAAGGAAAACCGCCGTGCCCGCTTCCGCACCGCCATCTGCCTCATCGAAAGCGGCAAGGAGCACCTGTTCGAAGGCATCGTGCAGGGCAACATCATCGAAGCACGTCGCGGCACCGCAGGCTTCGGCTACGACCCCGTCTTTCAGCCCGAAGGCTATGCCGAGACATTTGCCGAAATGGGAAACGAAGAAAAGAATAAAATCAGCCACCGCGCCCGTGCCGTGCAGCAGCTGGTGGAATACTTACGCTCTGAAAACTAAAATGCAGCACCGATGTGGGCAGGAAATCGCAACGTGCGAAAACCTCCTGCAACATGCAGCAAGGAATCGGAGGCCTGCGAAAGCTTCCTGCAGCGTGCAGCGAGAAATCACAAGCCTGCGAAAGCTTCCTGCAACGTGCAGCGAGAAATCGCAAGCCTGCGAAAGCTTCCTGCAGCGTGCAGCGGGAAATTGCAAGCCTGCGAAAGCTTCCTGCAACGTGCAGCAAGGAATCGCAAGCCTGCGAAAACCTCCTGCAACGTGCAGCAAGGAATCGCAACCCTACGAAAGCTTCCTGCAGCGTGCAGCAAGGAATCGCAAGCCTGCGAAAACCTCCTGCAGCGTGCAGCGAGAAATCGCAGGCCCTCGTATAACGTGACATAAAATAAAACTCTGTGCCTCCGTGTCTCTGTGTTCGATTTCTTCGCCTTCAATACACATACTCCACCTCCGACTTGCGAAAACGCAGCACGCGCGTGTCCTTGGCTGCGCCGCCGTTCTTATGCAAATAAAGCGCATCGTTTTTCCCGGGAATAAACCAACCTGTACCTTCCGGCGAGTGTACGCCAAAGAGTATATTGTTGTAATGCCCGTTATGGAAGACGCCCTCGCTGTCGTTCCACTGCGACGCCACGCCATACCACGTAACAGGTTCATGCTCGGGGAAATCGGGGCTCCACATCTCGATGAGAATCAGACTGGGCAAGGCTACATTGCCTACCGTCACATCGTTTCTCCGCTTCTGCAGCCGCTTCACCTGGCTGTGCCCTTCCCACGGAGCACGCAGCGTGTGCGTGCCGTTCCACATCACCCATACATAATCGGTTGCGTCAAAGATGCGGTTGAAATCTTCCATCGACGGAAGTTCGTAACCTTCGGGGGCAAGCGCATCGGCAGGCAGGCGGTTGATATGCACGGACACCTGGTGATTGTAGCCATCCAATGCCGCCGTACCGTTTTTGTCTATTACCTGCAACCCTGTGCCGCTGTCGCCCTGATATGCCCATTTCCACAAATCAAAAAACGCTTCGGGCGGGCACGCTCCCAAGTACTCGAAAACGGTCTGGCCTGCGCGGCGCGCCGGATCATCGGACGAAAGCACCTGATCTTCGAACGAGCGGGAATCACCACAGGCATTGTACTTGCACCACCAGATGCCGTGCATCCACGTCACTGGCAATCCATAGTTGCGGCGAGACACGGTATATTCCTCGCGCTGCGAGCCATCGGCACGGTTGCGGATGACCAGCGTAGCCGACTGCCTGCGCCCGTTTGCCGTAACGTCATTCGGGCGCCAGCCTGCCAGTACCCGATACGCACCTTCTCCGCTTCTTACAGAAACAGGGTCAAGCTTTATCCACGCATCTTCGCCCGCTTCGTATTCCACCGTCAATTCTTTCTCTGCAGGCAATGTAAATACACCCAGCTCATTATCTATATAGCGCTCGAAATCGAAGGCATACATCCCGACGGCATACTGTAATTTTCCCGAAAGCCGGCTGGGGTTCCCGGCAAGCCTCAGCGTGATTACATCTTCAGGATACACGTACTGCATTCCTTTACGGCGAAAGCGAAGAGCGGTTTCGACAGGTGGCTGTTCGGGAGGGAAAAGCGGCTTGCGGATACGGAACCGCTGTCTGCCCTCAAACAGCCCCTGACCGGCAAGCGGCTCCACTTCCAACGATGCCGAAGCATCTACCGGGAGCAATTCCAATTCATCGTCACACGCTACTGCCAGTACCATTTCTACAGGTCCGTATGGCAGATTCACGCCATCTTTCCCTGCGGTCACTTCGGCTCCGGCAGGCAATTCTGACGCCGCGGCATCTACTTGCGGAGGGGCAGTCAGGTCGGGATATGCTGCCATACTATCTCCCTCTCCCCAAGCTTCCACCGTCAGTTGTGCATCAACCTGCAGAACGTCTTTCCGCAATACGATGGCATATACCGTATTGCGCCGGATATCTGATGGCAACGGCTGTTCGAAAGCATACACCTTGCCATTTATTTCTGCTTCCAGACTCACCGACAAATCCGGATTAGCCTGTTCGTACACATACAGTATCCCTAACGAATCGCGTGTCAGGGGCGCATCCGGCGTACTGATGATGCAGTCTTCCTTGGCTGTCCCTTCGGGCGAACGCACCGCATCTCCCGGAAAAAGATAAGCCTGCCGTGCCACTTGTTTCACCGCAAAACGCTTCACCGATACCGTCCCTTCCGGAACTTCTATCCGGAAATCGAAACGGGCTACTCCACGCGTTAAAGCCAACGGTATTGAAACAGCCTTTCCCATCTTGCCTGACAAGTCTGCTTTTCCGGTAAAATAATTCGATATCCGGTGCCGGTCAGCTGTCAGTACAGTTTGCAACCAATCTGTTTCTTTTGTCGTTCCTTCTTCACACACAGGTTCTTCATTTGCTATTACATAAAGTGTACCCGAAAGCCGCTCGAGCGGCAGACGATAATCATCTCCCCCGACCGATAATGGCTCATACACTTTCTGCAAAACGCCTTCTTCGAAACGGTATGCCCTAAGCGATGTTATCTCGTCTTCTCCTGGAAGCGAAGACGGCTTTCCAGCCACCTGAAACGAAGATCTGCTGATACATAGTTCCGCTGTCCCGGAGGAAACAGTTTCCTCCTGTTCCCATCTGTCAGAACAGGAAGAGAAAAACAGCAGGCTACAGAGCAAACCGATTATATACAACCTTGTTTTCATAAACATGCCTTAAACGTTTAAGAAGCATGTTTCGCTTCCAATTCCGTATCATTGCCTGGCTCCCATTCATCGAAGCTCACATTCAGATTCACACTGATATAGTCTTTACGCACGATAATCTTATTGACTGTATTGCGTATCACAGGTTCCGATAAAACCTTGGTCAGTGTCTTCCGCTCGCCGTCAATCACTGCGGTAACACTTACCTCCAGCCCTTCATTTGCCTGCTCGTACACGTACAACACACCAGGAGTATTTGCCGTAAGCGGCCGGGAGAATACGACCGTTGTATCCTTGCGCTCTACTCCTGTGGGCGAATGGGCATCCGGATTGGCAAACAGATAAACCGAACGTGCCACATTCTTCAATGTCAGACTTTCGACAGATGCCGTACCTGCCGTTTGCAGGTCAATGTCAAAGCGTGCCATTCCTCGTTTCATCGACAAGGGAAACTCGGTCTGCGACTTGTCAAAGCTATCCAGACTCAAACTGCCGCTAAAGAAGTGCACTTCCTTCCCTTCCTTCAAGTTCAGCACGGTCTGTTTCCATTCGTCTTCGGTGATGCGCCGGTCGTGCAATGCGTTCAAATCAATCATTCCTTCGGTATTGGCTATCACATACAGCGCCCCTTCATAATCGGTCAACTGTAAATTGAAAGCGGAACCATCGAAAGCCAAGTCGTCATACACCTTAGCCAATGTTCCTCCGATAAACTGACAAGCCTGTATATGCTCTACCTTGTCCTCACCGTCTACAGTGTCAGCCAGCTGGTCATAACCTGCTACTCTGGCTTTGACAACAGGCCTTACAGCCATTTCTTCATTACCGGGATGCTCAAAATCGGCACAAGCCATTGTTCCGAACATACCAAACAATAAACTTCCCATCCATACTGTTTTCGCGTTTGTCATTTTTCTCATACACTTTTTGTTTTTGATAATCATTTGTTCAACATTCATTTATTCATATATATATTCCACCGGTTTCTTTATGCAACGTATCGTACGTGTTTTTGTATTGTTCTGCGGCACATACTTCAACCAGTTCTCACCCGGTTTTTCTGTATGCGCATATCCTTCCATTACCCACGTGTTCGAAGAATGCCCATGCGTGGCAAGCAACAACGACATCCGGGCAATGTTTCCAGGAGTGGTGTTCCATTGATGTCCCAACCCACAAAGTACCCAGCGGGCACCTTCGTACTGAAACTCATAAAAGGCAATTATTCCATACAGATGCCCTTCGAACGATACTTCCCGTTCGGTTATCGTGACCGTCAGCTCCTGCCCTGCCGCATTCCGGTACGTATGCGTTCCCTGTCCGCCCAAATTGAAATCCGTATTCCGGGTAAAAAAGGCATAATCATCGTAATCAGGTATCTGATATCCTTCAGGAGCCATTTCTTCGGAAGATAACAGACCAAAATTTTCGGCAGAGTTTCGCATACCTTCATAATAAAAAGCCGTTTCGTTGTGCTTCAACGGATATCCGTCGGGATAACCTGCCTGATACTGATATCCCAGCAAATGCAACAGTTCGTTTTCATCGCACGTGCTCAAATAAGTTGCCAAGTCTATTTCCTTTGCCGGATCTGTACCAGCCAATATCTGGTCGCTGAATGTTTTCACATTTCCGCGCAAATTGTATTTACACCACCACGTCCCGTTGATGTTCACCACCGGAAGCCCCCAGTTTCGCCGGCGTATCACATATACTTCCCGGTTCTTTCCATCTGCATCAGATATGACCAACCTGCCTTCCTGCACACGTCCGTCCGCCTGAGGGTCGTTCGGTTTCCATCCGCCTACGATGCGGTAAGTTTCTCCATCAGGCGCCAGCTTTATCCAACGGGAAGTGCCAGAATCAAACTCCATACCGGCTATCTTGCCGGCAGGAAGAGTCAAACGTCCCAATTCACCCTCAACATAACGGTCGAAATCGCATATTCCCTGCTCGTTCAACTTGATTTGTCCTTCCAGTCGGATGGGACTGGGTTCGACCACCAAAACGACTCTGCCCGCATACACGTTTTGCCGATATACCTCCAAGTATATATATTCCTCTTCTGTTCCGGGCATCCGCATACTGGTCGAAACAGATATGTCGGCTATTGGTTGCAGCCCCCTGCCTGCCACCCGTTGTACAACAACCCCGTCTACCTGCCCTTCTATTTCTACATCCGCCCCGGATTCTCCCAGCAATACCAGATGTGAATCGGAACGTGTATAAGGAATGAATACCGTATCTCTCGAAAGGTTGACACGGACACCTTCCGACAAGCGGGAAGCATCCACATCGACCAGCCCATTCAATTGAAGGCCGGACTCTGTCTCACCACCAGCTTGCCAATTGTCTTCGGTCACCGATACCGACAGGTTTCCCCCTCTTCCATAAACCGAGAGTGTATAAACCACATTGCGCCGGATTGCGGCAGGCAAAGAAGTTTCCAACCGATGCTGCGCTCCATCAAACGAAGCCAGTATTTCCACCTGCAACTTGTTATTTGTCTGTTCGGGCAAATAAAACAAGCATTCACTACCATTCTCAAAAGCTACATATTCTTTCCGAAAATCATACGTAGAGGCACCATCTGGTGTTTCTACCGATTCCTGACCATTCAAATAACCTTGCCGGTAAATATGGGAAACCGTAACACGGTGTACCTTTACTCCTTTATCAAAAGAAGAAAGGTCTATCCGCGACACGCTACGCCTCAGCGATACTTCGCTTTTCCCCGACGAAATCCCGTTCGGATCCATCCATCCGCTCATTGCCAGACCACCTTCTTCGGATGCCAATTCATCTTTATCGGCACTTAGTTTCAGAAACTCCGATTTGGTTGTTACATCAGGTAACACCTCCTGCAAATTCCTTACCTTTCCGGCATTGGCAAGCAGGCAGATTTCTCCTTCCGCCTTTTGGGGATGAAAGATATAGCTGCCGTCTTCTCCCGCACGGAATGAAGTAATGATTTCTTTCAGCACCTCCCCTTCAAACCGATATCCTTGTATCGTCAGGATACGTGCATCCTGCTCTATCCCATTCCCTTCCAAATCATCCACCGACACACGGGCAATGATTTCTCCTTCCGACACCGAAGGGACCGACATCGTTTCCCGGGTACATCCTGCAAGCAACAGGCCTCCCAATGCATATAAAATGATTCTCTTTTTCTTCATAACTCCTTACATTTTAAACTTCTCATTATTTATAAAGAGCCGGACTCTGTTTGCTTTTCAGATAATCAGGCGAATCAATAGGCATCAAATACAAATGGTCTACATAAAACTGATTCATCAGCTCCTGTGCCCACGGCCCGTAAGTGAACGCACTATCGTGGCTATACCCCATAACGTGCCCCAGTTCGTGAAACATCACCTCGCAGGCATACGTATCGGTATAATGGCTGAGCCAAGCACCCTGATACGCCCCGAACACATCGCCTCCGCCCAGCCCGAGCACTCCATTTCCCGTATAGACCAATCCTACCCGCAATGAACGGGGCTGGCGCATCTGTTTCAATACGGTTTCAGCACTTACCTTGTCGGTTACTCCTCCATTTCCGTAAAGACGGTCCTCGTTGGCACGCAAGATATCCTCGTGTTCTTGCATATCAATCATATAGGTGAAATTAAGGAAAAACGCCACCACTTCACGGCAATGCACCGGACGGATTCCCATCCAGTTTCCTGCCGGTCCGCCATTAGGCTGGTCGGGATCACCTCCATACAGGTTGAAAGTCACCTTCCAACCGTGACGGATAGCTTGCAGCTTTTCCCAATAAGCATCGCCCGAAATCACTTCGTAACTGGCATCAAAGGCAGCCGTCAACGGTTGCGGAGGCACTTTTATCCATTTCCCCGAAACGGTACGATACATACATTCTGAAGTGAAAAGCGGAATCTGACCGTAAAAATCGGCAAAAGCCGGTACCGTATCAAAGTAAGCCAAGTCAATGTATTCATCGCTCACCGAAGGAAAACGGGCACGCACCAGCACATCACTCAAATCACGCGGTGAATAAAAGCGCATGTGCAAACGCCCGTCATCGGTTATCTCCACCTGCAAAGGTTGAGAAGTGTCGAACGAACGCTGGCGGGTATCTGTATAGATTTCTTTCCGCTCTTCATCTTGCAAGATTTTCGCGTGTCCGCCTTCTTCATACGCCATTGGAGTAACAAACATCACTCCTGCCTTATCATCGGGATGTACAACCGGAGTATGCACCCGATAAATACGGTTTGAAACCAACGAATCAACGGTAAAATCATACGCCCGCTCTATCTGATTCTTCCGATAATCGCGTGTCAATACCGTGACCGCTCCCTGCAGAGGCACTTCACCGGAAGCTGGAGGCAAGCAAAAAGAAGCTACCGAATCCAGCGGCCAGACCGCAGGCTGCATATCCACCTCGTCCGAAAGCGAACCGTCGCCCGAAAGAGTCGTATAAAAAGACACTGCATCCCATATCACTTCCTTGTGTACGACCGCGGTACGCACGTAAGGATTGCGAAAAGCGAACGAAAAGTCCACCCTGCCGGCTATCCGCCGTTGCACAATCTGCCCGGGTGCCGAAACAATAATCTCGGCTCCGTCTACACCCGGTTTCCGGGAAACAGAAAAAGAAGTACGTGAATAGAAATAATCCGCTTCCAGCGGTTTCGACAATTGAGCAGGAAATATCAGCCAAGGCTCGGATACATTATTCAGTTCGCGGATAGAAACCCCATCTTGTCCGGCATCCCCCCGGATACCCAATACCAGCAAGGTATAATCTCCTTCCTGCAAACCTTCAAGGTGTATTTCTGAAGCTGCATAATCATAAAATCCTTTCAGGTTGGTCACTACACGCCCTGCCTCGTCCGCTACATAAAAAACAACACGGTCGTATGTCCTGCCCTTGCTTGTAACAAGGCGTGACGGAACATCTTCACCTTCATAATCGGCACATTGCAAGACAAAGACTGCCTTACTTCCCTCCCCTCCTGGAGGTTTCATCCACTCTTCCCGGCTACAAGCCGCCAGCATCAGACTGCATAAGAACGTAATCCAAAAACTTTTTTTCATCTTGTCAGTTGGTTGATTAAATAAATAGTCAATCAATTACAAACGGCCGGAACTCTTTTCCGGCACCAGCAATACAACAACCGATAACCGCTTTTTGTTCAGACGGGACAAAGATGATGATGCAACGAATGTCTAATCTATATTGAAGCCAGGGTGCATCAGCCAATCCAGCTATCTGCATTGACCGATGAAACTATATGCCAATGCAGATGCGAATAGCTGGCATTCCGTTTCCATTTACCTTTCTTTTACGTTCTTGATATCAAAACCGTATGTTTTTGATATGGAAACCGTACGTTCTCCAATTGGAAACCGTACGGTTTTGATATGGAAAACATAAAAAGGAGATAGTTGAAAAGGAAATAGAAGGAAAACTGAATGGAAAAGAAACCTATCTCTCAAATAAAACCGGACGAAGCATACAGACATAAAAAAAGGAGTACCGCTGTACTCCAACCTTTGTTAACCTTAAATCTAATACTATGAAAAACACGATGCAAAGATACGGGTTTCTCTGAATATAGCAAGTATATAGACTTAAAATCTTATGTTTTATAACATGTTTTAAGAATCTAACCGTCTTATTAAAAAGGCTTTAACAAAAATGTATCAAAGCCCTAACTTCGAAGAGATTTCAAGCATGCGCTGAATGGGGATGATTGCCTTTTCCGCAATGCCGGGTTCCACCTCCACTTCAGGCCATTCGTATTTCAACGTATTATATAACTTTCCGAGCGTATTCAAGCGCATGAAATTACATTCGTTGCAGGCACAAGTGCTGTCTTCGGGCGGTGCCGGAATGAAATGCTTATCTGGACATTTCTTGCGCATCTCGTAAAGGATGCCACTCTCTGTAGCTACAATGAAATCTTTCTTTTCGCTTCCCATGGCATACTTCAACAATCCGGCGGTAGACGCTACCTTATCCGCCAGTTTAGCCACCGCACCTTTACACTCCGGATGAACCAGCACCGCCGCATCAGGATACTGTTTTTTCAACTCCAGAATCTTTTCTACCGAGAATTTCTCGTGCACATGGCAAGCCCCGTCCCACAAGAGCATATTCCTTCCCGTAATGGCATTGATGTAATTTCCTAAGTTCTTATCGGGACCGAAAATAATCTTTTGATCTTCCGGAAAACTTTCTACGATTTGTTTGGCATTGGTCGATGTAACCACCACATCGGTTAGTGCCTTTACGGCTGCACTGGTATTCACGTACGAAATCACCGTATGTCCGGGATTCGCTTCAATAAATTCCGCAAGCTTATCCGCCGGGCAGCTATCCGCCAACGAACATCCCGCATTCAAGTCGGGTATCAACACTTTCTTATCCGGACAAAGGATTTTGGCGGTCTCGCCCATAAAATGCACACCGCACATTACGATAATGTCCGCATCGGTCTTTGCCGCCCATTGCGCCAATGCCAGGCTATCGCCTATAAAATCGGCTATCTCCTGAATCTCGTCCGCCTGATAGAAGTGCCCCAAGATAACGGCATTTTTTTCTTTACACAAGCGTTTGATTTCCGCCTTTAAGTTCACGCCTTCGGGGATTGCTTCATCCACATATCCCTTCTTCAACCATTCCTCTTTTCTCATATTAAAATATATTTCTTTTCTTTTTTCAGAAAAATTTATGATGGTAATAATAGCCCGTTGATAGTGTTCGTAAAAATCGGATAAAATAGTTGCTTTTTAAGTTATAAGCGTCTGATGTATGGCTATTCAAGTTTCATCAACAGGCTTATGTCTTGATTTTATTCTCTTTACGTTTGCTATTCACTAACGGTTGGTAACATGCAAAGTTAAAAACTTTCTCTTGAACTGCTTTGTTTTTTGTGCTAAAAAATATGTTTAAACCGGTGATGAAACTTTCGGGTTCAATATTTGGATAGTTCGTTCGATTGTGCCCATAAGCATTTCTACGAATAAAGCAAGTATAAGTTTTCATTTTCTATGCTTGGTTTTTATACAGGTTTTCCACCGTTTTTAACAGGGTTATGAATATACTTGTTATCTTTGCAAATAAAAAATACCCATTATATGGCTGAATTGCGGAAGTTAAAAGTTACAGAGATGAACCGTCTGACGGTGGAAGAGTTTAAAGAGGCGAAAAAGATTCCGTTGGTGGTAGTGCTGGATGATGTGCGGAGCCTGCACAATATCGGTGCGGTATTCCGTACATCGGATGCGTTCTTGGTTGACTGCATTTATTTATGCGGCATTACCGCCACTCCTCCTCATCCGGAGATGCACAAAACGGCATTAGGGGCTGAATATACAGTAGACTGGAAGTATTTCCAACATACAGAAGATGCTGTAAACGAGCTTCGTACAATGGGATATACCTTATTTGCTATTGAGCAGTGCGAAGGAAGTATTCTGTTAGACAAGTTGGTTTTGGAACCGGATAAAAAATACGCGGTTGTGTTGGGAAATGAGGTGAAAGGCGTGAAGCAGGAAGTGGTGAATCTATGTGACGGGTGCATAGAAATTCCTCAATTCGGTACCAAACATTCGTTGAATGTATCTGTAACGGCTGGAATTATTATTTGGGAATTTGCGTGTAAGTTAATATAAATGTTTATTCACCACAGAGGACACAAAGTATCACAGAATCTTTTTCTTATTAAAATTATTCCTCTGTGGTACTCTGTGTCCTCTATGGTGAAATAAAATCACAATTGTCCGTTTTCCACCAGTACAACAACCCGTTCGGTTAATTTATCTTCGTCTTCCGGATGATATTCTTTCTTCAGGCTGGCACCGAAGAGTGCGGCAAAGGTCTGATAAAATCCGGCTTTAAAAGGTCCCATAAATGCTTTTACCAATTGAAAGGAAGATTGGTTGCACTCTCTGTTTATCAACTTTATCAACAGCTTGCCTTGTGCGAATGTTAATTTCTTCATGCGAGGCGTGTATTGCTCTTTCAATCCTTTCTCTACCCGCTTGATATGGCGGTTGCGTGCCTCTTCGTCAGGCAAAGTCATTAAGTATTCGTAAGTTTCGATTACCGCCCGGTTCACTTCTTTGGCAATGGGAAGTGTTTTCTTTACGTCTCTTACCAGTTTATTGTAATATCTGCGTTGGCGTTTGTTTTTAAAGTGCAATTCAGGATATACATATACGGTTCTTAGCGTTATACAAGGTATAGTGTCTCCTTTGTACACAATAACAGGTACTTTGTACAGCGTTGTGCCATTGGAGGAAGTTTGCGCTTGGGTTTTCAATGCGAAAACGAAGAGCACGAAAAGCACTATGTATAAACTATTTTTCATCATGCGCAAAAATAGGAATAATTATGATTTGTGATAAACCCTACGTAGAGGTTATACGAAAAATTAACGTATTTCCTTTTGTTAATAACTTGTGAATAGTATGTTGAAACGCATGTTTGTTTTTTGGATATTAGGATGTTATGTATTAACACCCTTGTTTGCCCAGTCCGATTGGCTGGAATGGAATGAAGACATATCGGCTCCCGAAGACTTGGAAGACTGGAGAGAAAAATACGAGGAGTTAAGCGAAATAGCCGAACATCCTTTTAATATCAATGCCATTACCAAGGAAGAATTGGAGCAGCTTCCTTTCTTGTCCGATAAGCTGATAGAAAACATCTTGTATTATGTTTATAAATACGGACCGTTATTGACCAAGAATGAATTGCTGGGTGTTGAAGGAATGGACTGGCAAACCCGGAAGTTTTTAACAGACTTCATCTATATCGGACCCTCTGAGAATGAACGGGATAAGTTTTCATGGAAAAACCTGTGGAAATACAATAAACAGGAGTTATTAACACGTCTGGATATCCCTTTCAACACCAAGGCAGGCTATGCCGATTATGATGCGGAAACCTTGGCGGAAAGCCCTAACAAGCGTTATTATGGCGACCCGTTCTATCACAATGTGCGCTATCGTTTCCAATACAATAAACAAGTGTATGCCGGATTGACCGCCGAAAAAGATGCGGGAGAGCCGTTCTTCAGCCAATACAACCGGAAGGGGTATGATGCTTATTCGGGTTATCTGTTCCTTTCGAATCTGAAGAAATTGAAAGCCTTGGCTATCGGAAACTATAAGGCGAACTTCGGGTATGGACTGGTATTGAATATCGGAAGCTTTACGATGGGAAAAGGAACGATGAACCGGAACCGTTTCGGGCAAGGGTTTACGAAATATACTTCGACCGGAGAAGGAGAATATCTGCAAGGGATAGCCGCTACGTATCAAGTGGCGAAACGCTGGCAAGCGTCTGCCTTCTATTCATTCAGAAAGCAGGATGCACGTGTGGAAAACGAGTTCATAAGGTCGTTGAAAACCGATGGATATCATCGGTTGAAAAAAGATATGGAAAAGAAACATACCGTATCTAATCATTTGACCGGATGCAACTTAACTTATAACGGGAAATTCACAGAGTTCGGTTTAACTGCTGTGTATAATCATTTCAACAAGGTGTTAAATCCCGATGCACGCGCTTATAATCTCTATTATCCTCGCGGGGATTATTTCTATAATGTAGGAGTGAATTACAAATTCTTTCTTCATCGCTTTACGTTTTCCGGCGAGACGGCTATGGATAAATCGGGAAAGATAGCTACGCTCAATGCAATCAGTTATCAACCGGGTGTGAATACCAATCTCTTAGTTATTCACCGTTATTACGATAAGCGTTACCAGTCGCTTTATGGAAACGCGTTTGGCGAGAATTCGAGGCTTCAAAATGAAACGGGAGCTTATTTAGGATTGGAAACTAGTTTCTTAGACAAGTTCAAGTTGTTGTGTTATGGAGACTTCTTTCATTTCTTCTATCGCAGGTATCAGGTAGACCGTGACCATACTTCGGGATTCGATGGCTTATTCCAGTTAAGTTATTCACCGTTCAATTCACTATTGATGTTAATAAAGTACACATATAAGAATAAGGCAAAAAACTACACTTCTCCCGATGAAACGAAGTTTGTTTTGCCTTACGTAAGGCAACGTTTGCGTTATCAGTGTTCATCGGTATGCAATGAGTATCTTTCCCTGAAAGGGGTAGCAGAAGGTGTAATGGCTTCGTATAACGGATGGGAAAAGTCGAAGGGAGGATATGTGAGCGGCACGGTGAAGGGAAATATTCCAAGCATTTCCCTTCAGGCATCGTTAACCGGAACCTGGTTTCACACGCAAGATTACGATTCACGTATTTACGTGTACGAGCCCGGTTTGCTTTATGCTTTCTCCATGAACTCATTTTACGGCAAAGGAACCCGCATGGCAATCAACCTGAAATATACATGGAAGAACCGGTTCATGATTCAAGCCAAGTGGGGCTGGACGCATTACAAAGACCGGAACCGCATCGGTACGGATACCGAGGAGATACAGGGAAGCGATAAGGCGGACTTGCAGGTACAGGTCAGGGTAAAGTGGTGAGTGCGGTTAATTAGTTGTTTATTGAGATTTTAAAAGATAAAAGCAACTGGTGCTTAGGAAGTTTCTTATTTGGGGAATACGGGAAAAGAAAGGGGATAATTTACGGGGATGTATGCCGAACTTGATTTCGTAGTGTGGGTTGATAAGCCATAATTGGCGGTTCACGATGTGGAAAGAACTGGCTTCAATTAGTTTTTCGAATGTTTCGATAGAGATACCGGTTTGTTTGATTTCAAGTAATTCACGGATGCATCGCTCCGTTTCTCCGAAGAAGCGCAAGAGTCTTTGATAAAGCGGGATAGGCAAAAGATGGATAAAAGGTAAATGCGAGGCTATTTGATTCGTGCATATTTGTTGATGGCCTCCGAATGGCATTTGCCATGCCGGGAATGACATAAACAAGATGCCATTGGGATTTAAGTAAGCCCTTAATTGAGATAAGAATCGCTCTTTATTTGTGATATGCTCCAATACATCATGACAGATAATCAAATCGAATGTTTGTTTCGGCTCTTTCCAGTCAAAAATATCCGAAGCGATGAATTTTCCTTCTGCTTTCATTTCTTGAAAGAACATTTTAGCATCTTCTATCCGGTTTATAGATATGTCTATGCCTGTGGTACGACATCCCATTTGAGAAAAAGGCAACAGGTTTCCCCCATCGCCGCATCCTATTTCCAAGACATTCATTCCCGTTTGGATAGGACATGCTTGTTGTATGTAAGGCATGAAGTAGTTCTTGCTTGTCGTAGCCAATTCATTGAAATATAAAAATCTGTTTTTATGTCGTGTTTGCATACCGGGTGAAATTAGGTTTTGCTAATAGGATACCCGTATAGCTTAAAGACTGCATGAAGAAGGCATTTTTTACCATGAATACCGTATGCCGATAGGTAAGGTAAGTGTAAAAGGTTGTTCTTTTCGAATGGTATTCAAATCATTTTTGAAATAGTAGTTTAGGTTAGGTTCCGCATAAATGCTTATGGCGGGTGTGAGTTGGTATTGGATGCCGATGCCTAATTGGGTTGACCATTGCAAAGAAGGATGTAAAATGGTTTTCTTATGAGAAAGTATACGACCTTCCTCTTTGATTGTTTCTTCGGATGTGGCTTTTATGGGAATGTCCAAGGTAATTCCAGCCGAAGCATATGCAGAGAATCGGGAATGATGCCATAGGTTCAGAATGCCTTTCAGGGGAATTCCTATGTAATTGACTTTCTGTATGCGTTCGGTATGCAAATCGGTTATTTGCGTGAAATCAGAACGTAGGTAAGTATATTGCAACCCGGTTTCTATGCCCCAGGCAGAATTGAAATAATTACGTAAGGTCAGTGCAAACGTAACAGGCATGGAATGATGGACTGTTTCTTTCACTTGTTGGCTTTCGCCCGATGAGATATCTCCCGGAGCTTGATACAATCTGTTAGTTGTTTGTTTCCTTTCACCGGAATAAGCGAATGAAAAAGCCCGCTTCTTCTTATGTTTGTCGGATAAAGAGGTATGTGCGTATGGCGTTTCTAACATGCGATGCGAATGTATGATGAAATGGGTGGTTGTATCTGTTTGCATACTATCTTTTTTATTACTGATGCTATCTGGGAAAATAGAAATGGCATTTGTCTCATCGAGTCTTGTATAAGGTGTAGGAACAGGTCGGGGAACAGATAAAGAAAGATGTTCCGTTTGGGTTGGGACAGGTTTACTGTTTTTTGTTTCAGGTTTCTTGTATTCGGTTAAATCTTTCTCTTTTTTATTGTATAATAAAATACAGATGGAAGCAATAAATGACAAAGCTAATCCGATTACGAACGTGTATCGGGACAAAAGCTTGCGCAACATTTCCTTGGCCCTTGATAATTGGGAGGAAGACGAATGAGGTGCAATGTGCAATAATGAGGCTATTTCCTTGTGTGAAAGTCCTTCCAATACGGCAAGCTTGAATACGTTCCGGTATCCTTCCGGCAATCTCTCAATGGTTTTAATCAGTTGTTCATAAGTAGGGAGACCGGTTGAAGGCATGGATTCTGCAGGTTCTTCCGCTTCTGCAATTGCATCTAAGGCAATGCTTGCCGGACGGGATGTTTTCAAGTATTGCAAGGAAACATTTTTCATGATTCTCTCCATCCACTTTTCTAACTTTTCCGGAGAACGGAGGGTATGCAAGGAAGAGAATATGATGAGAAATCCATCGTGCAGCAGGTCTTGTGCGGTTTGCTCGTCAGATACATAACGTAAGCAAATCCGCATCATCTTGTCTGCGTATGTTTTATAGAGCAAACCCAATGCCTGCTCGTCTCCTTGTGTACATAAATCTATCAGTTCTTCGTTCTCCACTTTCTTGATTCGTTGGTATTAAGTTAAGATGAAGCAAAGCGGGAAACACTGCATCGATACATGGTATTTAACATTTAGGAGCATCTCGCTTCTGATAGATTTTGTATTATGCTATAAAAATAGTATGTTTGCAGCGCATAATAAATTAGTTAAAAAGAGCTTATGTCAACTGTAATATATCCTTCTCCTATCTTCGGGCCGGTGCATAGCCGCCGGTTGGGAGTGTCGTTAGGAATCAATTTGCTTCCCGCTGACGGGAAATGTTGCACGTTCGATTGCATTTATTGCGAGTGCGGATACAATAAAGACCATCGCCCTCATGCCAAACTTCCTACCCGTGAAGAAGTGCGACGGGCTTTGGAACAACGCTTACTGGACATGCAGGCAAATGGTCCGGCTCCCGATGTGCTGACCTTTGCGGGAAACGGAGAGCCTACGCTTCATCCGCATTTCAAAGAGATTATCGGAGATACCCTTGCTTTGCGCGACCGATATTTTCCCAATGCCAAGATAAGTGTGTTGAGCAATTCCACCCAGATACACCGTCCCGAAGTGTTCGAAGCACTTAATCGGGTGGATAATAATATCCTGAAGCTGGATACGGCAGATAGTGCGTATATCAATAAGGTAGACCGTCCCGTAGGAACTTATGACGTAAGCCGCATCATTCAGGGAATGAAAGCTTTCCGTGGCAATCTGATTATCCAGACCATGTTCTTGAAAGGGAAAACCGATGAGGGCGAGGATGTGGACAATACCTCAGACGCTTTTGTGCTTCCCTGGTTGGAGGCAGTAAAAGGAATCGCTCCCCGTCAGGTAATGATTTATACGATAGACCGCGAGACGCCCGATAGCTTCCTGCAAAAAGCCACCCATGAGGAGCTCGACCGCATCGTATCTCTCTTGGAGCAGGCAGGCATCCGGGCAAGTGCTTCGTACTGAAAGGTGCGGCATGCGCATATACTTGCATCCGGGCATGCAACTATATGCGCCGGGCGATGCATATAGCTGCATCCGTCGGGGGAGATATATGCGTTTTCATCCCCGCCTGATTGTGTGGAGAGAGGAAGGCTGCACAGGCATCGGTCGTGAGGGCATAATATCCTTAAAGAAGTTTAACAAAAGCGTGTTTATAACCGATTTATTTGTTATTTTGCACCAAATTAGGGAAAGAAGTGAACAGACTGCACATAGATACATGCCCGCTTTGCGGAAAGAGCCATTTCGAGAAGGTGATGACCTGCACCGACCACTATGCCACAAATGAACCGTTTGACATTTGCAGGTGTGTGGCGTGTGGTTTTCTTTTCACGCAAGACGCGCCCGACGAGAGCGAGATTGGGAGGTATTACGAATCGCCCGATTACATCTCGCATACAGATACGCGACGCGGGCTTGCCAACCGTCTGTACCATTATGTAAGGCAATACATGCTTCGCCGGAAAGCCCGCCTCATCAAGCGGTGTTGCGGCTTGAGCCGGGGACGTTTGTTGGATATCGGTACAGGTACGGGGTATTTCCCTCACTTCATGCAAGAGCGTGGCTGGCGGGTTTCAGCCATCGAGAAAAGTCCGCAGGCAAGGGCTTTCGCACACGAGCATTTCGGCTTGGAGGCGGATGCGCCCGAAGCGTTGGATACATACGAAGCGAAATCATTTGATGTAGTGACGTTATGGCACGTAATGGAACATTTGCAACATCTCAATGAGACGTGGGAACGGCTTTATTCCATCTTGGACGACCGGGGCATTCTGGTCATAGCCGTACCCAATCCGACTTCGTCCGATGCGCGGCATTATAAGGAGATGTGGGCGGCATACGATGTGCCAAGGCATTTGTGGCATTTCACACCTGCCGTGATGCAGCAGTTCGGAGCCAAGCATGGATTTATCTTGACGGAGCGGCATCCGATGCCGTTCGATGCTTTTTATGTGTCGATGCTTTCGGAGAAATACCGCAAGAGCGGCGTTCCTTTCCTGAAAGGAATGGCGGAAGGGGCGGAAGCAGGGCTGGCTTCTTTGATGAAGAAGGAACGGAGCAGTTCCATGATTTATGTATTTCAGAAAAAAGTGAAGGCATGAGCAGGCGGACGAAAGCATCTTTTGATATGCAATTCATTACATCCAGCATCAGTACCATGTTGGTATTGGTTTTGCTGGGGACGGTTGTTTTTTTCGTGATGGCGGCAAACAACCTTTCGGTGTATGTACGCGAGAACATTGCTTTCTCTATCTTGATAAGCGATGACATGAAAGAGGCGGACATCCTCCGGTATCAGAAGGAGCTGAATCAGGAAGCGTATGTCAAGCAGACTTCGTACATCTCGAAGCAACAGGCTTTGGAAGAGCAGACCGAAGCCATGGGCACCGACCCGGCTGAGTTCTTGGGCTATAATCCGTTTACGGCATCGATTGAGGTAAAGCTGAATGCCGAGTACGCCAATTCGGACAGCATCGCATGGATTAAGGACGGGATTCTTTCGCATAAAGGTGTGCTGGAAATCAATTATCCGCAAGACTTGCTGGATGCCGTCAACCGGAATATCCGTAAGGTCAGTGTGGTGCTGCTAGGGCTTGCCGCCTTGTTGACACTGATATCTTTTGCCTTGATAAACAATACGATAAGGCTCACCATTTATTCCAAACGTTTCCTGATACATACCATGAAGCTGGTAGGGGCAAGCTGGTCGTTCATCCGGCGTCCGTTCCTGATGCGTAATGTGTGGGTAGGGATGCTGGGGGGGGCTGCCGCCGATGCGGCATTAATCGGGCTTGCGTATGCTTTGGTAAAATACGAGCCTGATTTGTTGGCGGTTATAACGCCGGGAGTGATGATAGTTGTTATGGTTTCGGTGTTTATATTCGGGGTGGTAATCACTTCCCTTTGTGCGCTGATATCCATTAACCGGTATCTCCGCATGAAAACGAATGAGTTGTATTATAATTAATTTCATAACATTTTATTTATACGGTATGGATAAAAAGAACTTTGCCTTTGATAAGACCAATTTCAAGCTCTTGGCGATAGGAATGGTCGTGATTATCATCGGATTCCTGCTGATGTCGGGTCCCGGTTCGACCGAAACGGCATTCGAGCCTGACATATTCAGCGTACGCCGCATCAAGGTGGCGCCTGCGGTTTGTTTCTTGGGATTTGTCTTTATGATTTACGGAATACTCCACAAGCCGAAAGACCAGGCAGAGGACACTAAAAGCGAAGGGAAGTGATGGAAGGGGATTTGAACGTATTTCAGACCATCATCATTGCGATAGTAGAAGGGCTGACCGAGTTTTTGCCGGTATCTTCTACGGGGCACATGATTATCACCCAGCACGTGTTGGGAGTGGAAAGCACCGAGTTTGTAAAAGCATTTACGTTTATCATCCAGTTTGGAGCCATTCTGTCGGTGGTATGTTTGTATTGGAAACGTTTTTTCCGCCTCAACCATACGCCTGCACCTGAAGGGGCTTCGGCACTTAAACGCTTTCTTCATACCTACGATTTTTACTGGAAGCTGTTTGTCGCTTTTATCCCGGCGGCTGTATTGGGGCTTTTGTTCAGCGATATGATAGACGCCATGCTGGAAAGCGTGATTGTGGTAGCGGTAATGCTGATTATCGGAGGTGTGTTTATGTTGTTTTGCGACAAGCTTTTCGGAAATGGAAGCGAAGAAACAAAGCTGACCGAGAAACGCGCCTTTTATATCGGATTGTTTCAATGTATCTCCATGATACCGGGTGTGTCCCGTTCGATGGCGACTATCGTAGGGGGTATGGCACAGAAACTGACGCGTAAGGCCGCGGCGGAATTCTCGTTCTTCCTGGCTGTGCCTACGATGTTTGCCGCTACGGTGTATAAGATGTTCAAGTTGTTTACAGAAGGCGGGACAGAGATTATCGTAAGCAATATGGAGGCTTTGATTATCGGGAATGTAGTGGCTTTTGTCGTGGCAATGCTTGCCATTAAGTTTTTTATCAGCTTCGTGACGAAATACGGGTTTGCCGCATTCGGGTGGTATCGCATCATTGTAGGCGGCGTGATTTTGATAATGAGTTGTTTGGGATATAATTTAGAGCTTGTTTGATGAACTTTAAAGAAGGAGAGGTGTTGTATTTTGACAAGCCGTACCGATGGACATCGTTTGCGCTTGTCAATAAAATAAGGTATCACATCAGCCGGAAATTAGGTGTGAAAAAGATAAAGGTAGGACATGCGGGAACGCTCGACCCTTTGGCTACAGGAGTGATGATTATCTGCACAGGGAAAGCGACAAAACGGATTGAGGAGTTCCAGTATCATACCAAGGAATATGTGGCTACGTTGCAATTAGGCGCTACAACCCCTTCGTATGATTTGGAAAAGGAAATCGACGCCACCTATCCTACAGAACACATTACCCGGGAATTGGTAGAAGAAACATTGCAGCGGTTTGTAGGGGCGATAGAACAGATTCCTCCCGCCTTTTCGGCTTGTAAGGTAGACGGGAAACGCGCTTACGAACTGGCACGTAAAGGCGATGAGGTACAATTGAAACCGAAGACTTTGGTAATAGATGAAATCGAATTGTTGGAATGCAATTTGCCTGAGATAAAAATACGCGTGGTATGCAGTAAAGGTACTTATATCCGTGCGTTGGCGCGTGATATTGGTGAAGCGTTGCATAGCGGTGCACATCTGACAGGACTTATCCGTACGCGGGTAGGAGACATTGTTCTGGAAGATTGTATGAAGGTAGAAGATTTTGAAGGCTGGCTGGAGCAGCAAGAAATAGATTTTTAGTTCTTAAGTTTTTCAGTTCGAAGTCACAAACCCACAAACTTAAAAACTCAAGAACTTAAAAACTCACAAACTCATAAACTTAAAACTCAAAGATATGAAACTATCACAATTTAAATTCAAGTTGCCGGAAGAAAGAATAGCGTTGCATCCGGTAAAGTACAGAGACGAATCTCGGCTGATGGTGGTACATAAGTCTACGGGAGAAATTGAGCATGTGATATTCAAGGATATCCTGAATTATTTTGATGACCAGGATGTGTTTATTTTCAATGATACAAAAGTATTTCCTGCCCGTTTATATGGAAATAAGGAAAAGACCGGCGCGCGTATTGAAGTTTTCTTATTGCGTGAGTTGAACGAAGAATTGCGTTTATGGGATGTTTTGGTAGACCCTGCCCGGAAAATCCGTATAGGCAATAAGCTTTACTTCGGCGATGATGATTCGATGGTGGCAGAGGTGATAGACAATACGACTTCGCGCGGGCGTACCTTGCGTTTTCTTTATGACGGTCCGCATGATGAATTCAAGAAAGCGCTTTATGCGTTGGGTGAGCCTCCATTGCCTCCCTTTATCCGCCGTCCGGCAGAACCCGAAGATACGGAGCGCTTCCAGACCATTTTTGCCAAGAACGAAGGAGCCGTGACCGTTCCGGCTGCAGGATTGCATTTCAGCCGTGAGCTGATGAAACGCATGGAAATTAAAGGGATAAACTTTGCGTTCATTACCATGCATTGCGGATTGGGTTGCTTCCGCGATATCGATGTGGAAGACTTGACCAAGCATAAAATGGATTCGGAACAAATGTTTATCAATGCAGAGGCTTGTAAGATTGTAAATACAGCTAAAGACAACGACCATAAAGTATGCGCGGTAGGTACAAGCGTGATGCGTGCCGTAGAAACGGCTACAGGAACCGACGGGCATTTAAAGGAATATGAAGGTTGGACCAATAAGTTTATCTTTCCGCCATACGACTTTGTGTTGCCCGATGCGATGGTGACCAATTTCCACATGCCTTTATCCACTATGTTGATGTTAACCTGTTCATACGGAGGTTATGAATTGATTATGGATGCCTATCAGATGGCTTTGAAAGAAGACTACCGTTTCGGAACATACGGGGATGCCATGCTGATTTTGAATAAATGATTATGGCACATGTTTATTTAGGTTTGGGAACGAACTTAGGAGATAAAGCGGCAAATTTGCATAGAGCCGTTTGTGGTATAAGCGAGAAGATAGGGAAAGTGCTTTCCCTATCTTCTTTTTATGAAACCGCTCCTTGGGGATTTACGTCGGAAAATAGTTTTCTGAATGCGGCGGTATGTGTTGAAACATCTCTATCGCCATGGGAAGTATTGCATCGGACACAGGAAATAGAGCGCATGTTAGGGCGTACCCAGAAATCAGAAAGAAACGTGTATCACGACCGCATCATTGATATTGACCTTCTGCTATATGATAAGGAGATTATACAGACCCCTGAGCTCACGCTTCCCCATCCCCTCATGCTCCAACGTGAATTTGTGATGAAGCCTTTGCTGGAGATAGCAAGAGAAATCGAACATCCTGAGTTTGGGAAAACATTTGGAGAACTGTACGAAGAAATGTGCGGGAAAATATGTTAAATACATCTTCACTTCATCGTTATTCCAAGGAATATGCGTATCTTTGCGCCCGAACTAAAAAGTGGAAAGATTTGAGTAGCTTGCAACCACGGAAAAAAATGCTAAAACACATTTCATCAGATTCTCCCGCATCTTGCGATTTCTACTCTTGTCCGTACACGGCATTTATTAATCCTTTTAATTTATAAAACAGAAATGGGATATTTATTCACATCCGAATCGGTGTCAGAAGGACACCCCGACAAAGTGGCGGATCAGATTTCCGACGCTGTGCTTGACAAACTGTTGGCTTATGACCCCAGTTCGAAAGTAGCTTGCGAAACATTGGTTACTACCGGACAGGTAGTGCTGGCAGGAGAAGTGAAAACCAAGGCTTACATCGACCTTCAACGGGTGGCGCGCGAAGTGATTAACCGCATCGGTTATACCAAGAGCGAATACATGTTCGAAGGCAATTCGTGCGGAGTGTTTTCCGCTATTCACGAGCAAAGTCCGGATATTAACCGCGGTGTAGAGCGCGAAGACCCGATGAACCAAGGTGCGGGCGACCAAGGCATGATGTTCGGTTATGCTACAAACGAGACCGAGAACTATATGCCGCTATCGCTTGATTTGGCACATAAGTTATTGATGGTATTGGCAGAAATCCGCCGGGAAGGCAAGGTGATGACCTATCTGCGCCCGGATGCCAAAAGTCAGGTAACTATTGAATATGATGACAACCGGCGTCCGGTTCGCATTGACACGATTGTGATTTCTACCCAACACGATGAATTCATTTTGCCCGAAGACGACTCGAAAGAGGCTCAGTTGAAGGCAGATGAAGCGATGGTTAAACAGATTTACGAGGATGTAATTCATATTTTGATGCCTCGTGTAATTGCCGGAATCCATAACCCAGATGTTTTGAAACTGTTCAATGATAAAATCAACTATCATGTTAATCCGACCGGCAAGTTCGTTATCGGAGGTCCTCATGGAGATACCGGTCTGACGGGACGTAAGATTATTGTAGATACGTATGGAGGCGCAGGCGCTCATGGCGGAGGCGCATTTTCGGGGAAAGACCCCAGCAAGGTAGACCGTAGTGCCGCATACGCCGCACGCCATATTGCCAAGAATCTGGTAGCAGCCGGCGTGGCTGATGAGATATTGGTACAGGTATCGTATGCGATAGGTGTGGCACGTCCGATTAATATATATGTCAATACGTACGGAAAAAGCCATGTAGCCATGAGCGATGGGGAAATCGCCAAGAAAATTGATGAAATCTTCGACATGCGTCCGCGTGCCATTGAAGAACGGTTGAAGCTTCGTTATCCGATTTATAGTGAAACGGCTGCCTATGGACACATGGGGCGTGAACCGAAGGTTGTGACCAAGCATTTCGAATCACTTTACGAAGGCAACAAAGATGTGGAAGTGGAGCTTTTCACATGGGAAAAACTGGACTATGTGGATAAAGTGAAAGCGGCTTTCGGGCTGAAGTAAAATAATTATAATGGAAACGCAGATTTTCGCAGATTAACGCAGAAAGAATTTTTTAATTTATCTGTGAAAATCTGTGTTAATCTGCGTTTCATGAATCACTTGACATTATGAGTGAAATAAAGAATATCTGTGTATATTGCGCATCCAGCCCGCAAATTGCTCCGGTTTATTTTGAAGCTGCCGAAAGGCTGGGATATCTTTTGGCGGAAAAAGGGATAAACTTGATTGACGGGGCAGGTAAGGTAGGGTTGATGGGATGCCTTAACAATACAGTTCTTGCCGCAGGCGGTACGGTAACGGGCGTTATTCCCCGGTTTATGGTAGAGCGGGGCTGGCATCATTCCGGTTTGACACAGTTGATGGAGACTGAAACGATGCACGAGCGCAAGGAGTTGATGACAAAGATGTCGGATGCAGTCATTGCGCTTCCGGGTGGATGCGGCACCATGGAAGAATTGCTGGAAATCATTACTTGGAAACAATTGGGGCTTTACGATAAACCGATTGTGATATTGAATACATGCGGTTTTTATAATCCCTTGATTGAGATGCTGGAAAAAGCGATTGACCAACATTTCATGCGCCGGGAACACGAAGCTTTGTGGGAAATAGCTTTTACTCCCGATGAGGCCGTAAATTTGTGCTGTACAATTCCGCTTTGGAACAAAGAAATCCGTAAATTTGCAGAAGTGTAACAGTTCTTTTTATTCACCACGGAGGACACAGAGTTTTTTATTCTTCTGTTTCTTCGGGGGGAGACATTATTAATTTATACAGACTTATGAACGAGACTTGTCCCGTCGGATTCGAATACATCGTAGAAAAGGTACACGAGCAGGAGTTGCTGCTCGACAGTGCTTTGGCAAGAAGCATGCAGACGGCTTCCGGTGCCGGTATGCGGGGCGAGCCTTTGCCCTATCAGTTTCGTTCCGAATGGTCGGTCACATGTTTGCTTTTACTCTGTTTCCTTCTTTTCTCATACGCGTTGAAAAACGGAAGAAAATATATCTTTCAACACCTCAAGAGCCTGTTCCAACATAAAGAACGCAACAGCTTGTTTGACGATACTTCCGGTTCGAGCAATGGAGCTGTGATTATATTGCCCTTGCTTTCCTGTATTTTTTATGGGCTTTTTTTCTATTGCTATTCGGTGGAGAAGTTTCCTGCATTGCTTTATGTTACCCCTCATGAAGCGATGATAGGCATCTATATATTGATTGCTTTTTTTTATTTGTTGCTGAAGTGGGGAAGCTATACTTTCGTCAATTGGATATTCTTCGAAAAAGAAGGAAGCCGTGTGTGGATTCAGGCTTATTTTGATACGTTAAGCGGTCAATGCTTTTTACTTTTCCCGGTTATTTTGCTTATTATCTATTACAATCTTTGGTTTCATATTGGCAGTATTTTTATACTATTTATTCTGATTTTCGCTAAAATATTGTTATATTATAAGGGTTTTCTAAACTTTTTCAGTCAAAGTTATGGTTTTCTTCATTTTATTCTGTACTTTTGTGCCCTCGAAATGGTACCCCTTCTGCTATTGGCAAAAGGAATCCTCTATATAAACCAGATTGTGATTTTAAATTTTTAGTGCCTTGAAGATTAAAAAAGTCCTCGTTTCTCAGCCTAAACCTACATCAGAAAAGTCACCTTATTTTGACATTGCTGAGAAGTATGGAGTGAAAATAGATTTTCGCCCCTTTATAAAAGTTGAGAGTTTGTCGGCAAAGGAATTTAGACAACAGAAGATTTCTATTCTGGATCATACTGCCGTTGTGTTTACTTCGCGCCACGCTATTGATCACTTCTTTAATTTGTGTACAGAGCTTCGCGTAACGGTTCCGGAAACCATGAAATATTTCTGTACGTCGGAAACCATTGCTTTGTATATTCAGAAATATGTGCAATATCGTAAGCGGAAAGTATTCTTCGGCGCTACAGGCAAGTTTGTGGATTTGTTGCCTGCCATCATTAAGCACGGTACGGAAAAGTATTTGATACCGATGTCGGATGTACATAATGATGAAGTGAAGGATTTGTTGGACAAGCATCACATCCAGCATACCGAAGCGGTGATGTACCGTACGGTGAGCAATGATTTCACGCCGGAAGAGAAGTTCGATTACGATATGCTGATTTTCTTCAGCCCGGCTGGAATCCAATCATTGATGAAGAACTTCCCCAAGTTCGAACAGAAGGATATCGCCATCGGAAGTTTCGGACCGACTACGGCAAAGGCAGTAAAAGATGCAGGATTGCGTCTGGATTTGGAAGCTCCTACGGTAGCCGCTCCTTCGATGCCTGCCGCATTGGATATGTTTATCCGCGAACATAATAAATAAGATTCATCGGTATAATCGGTATATATTGAAACGCAGATTAACGCAGGTTAGCGCGGATAATATAAGTCTGTGAAAAACTGCATTAATCTGCGTTTCTTTACTATTCAAACTATGGAAGAACCGGTAAAAAACACTTTCCCGAAAAAGGAACATTTAAGCAGTTTGCTATTGATTGGCAAATTGTTTGCAGGAGGCAGCAAGTCATTGGCTGTTTTCCCTTTGCGTGCTGTTTATATGCCGGTGGAAAATGCAGGCCTTCCTGCGGTTTCTGTCTTGATTAGTGTCTCTAAAAAGCGTTTCAAGCGTGCGGTAAAGCGCAATCGGGTGAAACGGCAAATCAGGGAAGCCTACCGTAAAAACAAGTCTCTGCTGACAGATGCTTTAGAAGCAAAAGGCAAGAAACTTGCGGTCGCTTTCATTTGGCTCGATGATGAGCTTCATGCTTCTCCGGAAGTAGAGGAAAAAGTGAAAAAGTTGCTCCAGCTGATAGCGGAGCGTGTCGGATGAAGCATGAAAAAGATACTTTCGTTTTTGCTTTTACTTCCCATTTATTTTTATCGGAACTGCATTTCTCCCTTTACGCCTCCATCGTGCCGGTTTACACCCACATGTTCGGAATATGCCGTTCAGGCAATAAAGAAACACGGTCCGTTCAAAGGGCTTTACCTTGCCATACGCCGCCTGTTGCGGTGTCATCCGTGGGGAGGTTCGGGATACGACCCTGTTCCTTAGTTATTCACTACAGAGGATTCTTCATTATTCATTTATTATGATGTGTTTTGATGTCCATACTCATCACTTATCTGCATGTCCTTCCGAAGCTATATTCAATGCCGATAGCAAGTATATTCCCTTACCCGATGAAGCTATGTGGCTTTCGGTGGGGATACATCCGTGGTATCTTACTTCCGAGAATTATCCGATGCAGCTCCGGTGGATAGAATCTGTGTTGGGAAAAGACAAGCGGGTGATTGCTTTGGGAGAAGCGGGGCTTGATAAGTGTTGCCATGCGCCTTTTTCCTTGCAAGAGGAAGCTTTCCGCATGATAGTTTCTCTTTCCGAACACTACCGCCTGCCTCTGGTTATCCATGCCGTAAAGGCTTATAATGAATTGATTGCCTTGAAAAAAGAAATTCATCCTTCCCAGCCTTGGATTGTCCACGGCTTTCGGGGGAAGAAGGAACTGGCGCAGAGCCTCGTAAGGCAAGGGTTTTACCTCTCTTTCGGCGAACATTATCACGCGGATGCATTGCGGTATATGCCTGAAGGAACCTTCTTGCTGGAAACCGATGAGAGCCGTGTGCCTATCCATACCTTATACCATAGGGCGGCAGAGATACGCGGAATCCATCCGAAATTATTGGCGGATAATGTCAGCCGGACGGTTAACTCGCTCTTTTTTAACCGGTAAAAATTGGTTATTCAGATAAAGTGTCGTACTTTTGCCGTTGACTTTAATATAATGTTAAACTAAGAATCTCATTCGATGAATTTTGTAGAAGAATTAAAATGGCGCGGAATGGTGCATAACATGATGCCGGGCACAGAAGAATTGTTGGAAAAAGAAATGGTAACGGCTTACTTGGGTATCGACCCTACCGCCGACTCCTTGCATATCGGACACTTGTGTGGTGTAATGATGTTGCGGCATTTCCAGCGTTGCGGACACAAGCCTTTGGCTTTGGTGGGCGGAGCTACGGGTATGATTGGCGACCCTTCCGGCAAATCGCAGGAGCGGAATCTGCTGGACGAAGAAACCCTGCGCCATAACCAAGAGTGCATCAAGAAACAGTTGGGCAAGTTCCTCGACTTCGAGTCGGATGCCCCGAACCGTGCAGAACTGGTGAACAATTACGATTGGATGAAAGACTTCACCTTCCTCGATTTTGCCCGAACCGTAGGCAAGCACATCACCGTCAACTATATGATGGCGAAGGACTCGGTGCAGAAACGCTTGAACGGCGAGGCACGCGACGGACTTTCATTCACCGAGTTCACGTATCAGCTGCTCCAGGGATATGACTTTTTGCATTTATATGAAACCCGCGGATGCAAGCTCCAATTAGGCGGAAGCGACCAGTGGGGGAACATCACTACGGGTGCCGAATTGATTCGCCGTACCAATGGGGGAGAAGTGTTCGCCCTTACCTGTCCGCTGGTGACGAAAGCCGACGGCACGAAGTTCGGCAAGACCGAAAGCGGAAACGTATGGTTGGATGCACGTTATACCTCTCCTTATAAATTCTACCAGTTCTGGCTGAACGTGAGCGATGAAGATGCCGAACGCTACATCAAGATATTCACTTCGCTTACGAAAGAAGAAATCGATGCGTTGATTGCCGAACACAAGGAAGCTCCACACTTGCGTGTGCTCCAGAAACGTCTGGCACGAGAAGTTACCGTCATGGTACACTCTGAGGAAGATTATAATGCAGCGGTAGAAGCATCGGGCATTCTTTTCGGAAACGCCACTTCTGATGCCTTGAAGCGTCTGGACGAAGACACGTTGCTTTCCGTATTCGAAGGTGTGCCTCAGTTTGAGGTGGCTAAGAGCGAAATAGAAGCCGGCATCAAGGCTGTAGACTTGTTTGTGGAGAAAGCCGCTATTTTCCCCTCGAAAGGCGAGATGCGTAAGATGACGCAAGGCGGAGGCGTATCGCTGAACAAGGAAAAGCTTACCGCATTCGACCAAGTGATTACCGCCGATGATTTGCTGGATGAGAAATACTTGCTCGTTCAGCGCGGCAAGAAGAATTATTATTTGATTATCGCGAAGTAAGTATAAAGCTATTCACCACAGATTACACGGATTTTAAAGTTATAGTCAATCAGAAATGAGCGAAAAATCCGTTAATCTTTTATATTGAACACAGAGACGCAGAGACACGGAGAAATTGACAATAAAAAACTCTGTGCCTTTGTGTCTCCGTGTTCAATTCTATTCATAATCAGTTGGGTTTGGCTATTATTTTTATAAAGATAGCGTATTTTGATTTCCTTTTCTTGAAAAATTCCGTAATTTAGCGCACGAAATGAAAAATAAAGGAATTATGAAGATAAATGTTTGTAAAAGACTGATGTTTGCCGTATGCTTTGCTGCAGGCGTGGCGGTTTACGGACAAGACGCAACGGGACATGTCAATCCGTTCTTGAGCGAGTTCAACACGCCTTACGGGGTTCCGCCTTTCGAACAAATTACGGTTGCGGATTACCGTGAAGGGTTCCTGAAAGGGATGGAAGAGCAGAAACAGGAAATCGATGCCATAGTAAACCAGCGCTCGATGCCCGATTTCGAAAATACCATTGTGGCGCTTGACCGTAGCGGAGCGATGCTGAACCGGGTGGCGTATGTATTCTTTGGGCAGAGCGGATGCAATACGAACGCCGAGATGCAGGCGTTGGAGCAGGAAATGGCTCCGTTGCTTTCGGCTCATAGCGATGACATTTCGCTGAACAAACGCTTGTTCCAGCGGGTGAAGGAAGTATATGAGAACCGTACGAAATTCAATCTCGATAAGGAACAGGCTAAGTTATTAGAGGAAACGTATAAAAGCTTTGTACGGAGCGGAGCCAACCTGAGCGATGCAGACCAGCAGAAACTTCGGGCGTTGAACGAGAAGATTTCGACGCTTCAGATTACGTTCGAGCAAAACATGCTGAAAGAAACCAACGCTTTCAAGCTGGTCATTACAGACGAGAAAGACTTGAGCGGGCTGCCAGCCAGCCTGATAGCACAGGCCGCCGAGACCGCTAAGGGCATGGGTGAAGAAGGCAAATGGGTGTTTACCTTGCATAACCCCAGCATCATGCCTTTCTTGCAATATGCCGATAACCGTGCGTTGCGCGAGCGTATTTATAAGGCTTATATCAATCGGGGAAATAACGGGAACGATGCCGACAACAAGCAAGTGGTGCGCGACCTGATTACGGCACGTCTGGAAAAAGCCAAGCTGATGGGCTATGAAGACTATGCTTCGATGGTGCTGGAAGACCGTATGGCGAAGAACGAAAAGAACGTGTACGACTTGCTCAACCAGCTTTGGACACCTGCTCTTGCCAAGGCGAAGGAAGAGTTGGCTGATATCAAGGCGGAAATTAAGCGCGAGGGCAACGATTTTGAGCCGGAAGGCTGGGACTGGCGTTATTACTTCGAAAAAGCGAAAAAGCATAAATACGACATGGACGAGAATGAAATCCGTCCGTATCTGGAACTGAACAACGTGCGCGACGGTGCTTTCTATATGGCAAAACGCTTGTATGGCATTACGTTCCGTCCCTTGGAATACATGCCGAAGCCGCATCCCGAAGCGCAGGTGTTCGAGTGTATCGACAAGGACGGAAAGCCCTTGGGCATCCTTTATTTCGATTTCTTCCCACGTGCCAGCAAGAGCGGAGGCGCATGGTGCGGCGAATACCGTCCCCAGTCGTATGATGAGAACGGAAACAAGGTGGTGCCTGTAGTTACGATTGTATGCAACTTCACCAAGCCGTCGGCAGGTGAGCCTGCCCTTTTGAGTCCGGATGAAGCGACTACGCTTTTCCATGAGTTCGGGCACGGGCTGCATTCGCTCTTTTGCGATGTGCACTATACAGGCGTGAGCGGTGTGCCCCGCGATTTCGTGGAGCTTCCTTCTCAAATCGACGAGCATTTCACCTTCGAGTCGGAAATGCTGCAGGTATATGCGAAACATTACAAGACAGGCGAGGTCATGCCGACCGAACTGGTAGAGAAATACGACAAGAGCAGTAAGTACGGACAAGGTTTCGCTACGGTGGAATACCTTGCCGCATCGCTTCTGGATATGGATTTCCATACGCTGAAGTCGGTGCCTGCCGATATGGACGTGATGGAGTTCGAAGCCAAGACCTTGGGCGACCGTGGCTTGCTGAAGCAGATACCGTCGCGTTACCGCACTACGTATTTCGCACATACCATGGGCGGAGGCTATACCGCCGGATATTATAGCTACATCTGGGCGGAAGTGCTCGACTGTGATGCGTTCGGAGCATACGTAGAGAGCGGAAACCTGTTCGACCCCGAAGTGGCAAGCAAGTTCCGCAAGTATGTCCTCACGCCGGGCGGCATTGATGACGCGATGGATATGTACGTCAATTTCCGCGGAAAAGGTCCCGATATCAAGTGGTTGCTCGAGAAGCGTGGCTTGGATACGCCCGCTCCCTTGAAGCAAGATAAGGAATAAACATAGTTAATTAACAATTAAAAGTGAATAGTTAATAACGGCAATCAGAGACATCCACCGTTATTAACTATTCATTGTTCATTATTAATTATTCATTATTCACTCTTAATTATCTCCGACATGCCGGACATTTCGTTTTCGTTTATCTACACCTCTTACTATAAAAAGGCGTTCAGCTTTGCCAAGTCGTACGTCCACGATGAGGCGGTAGCAGAGGATATTGCTTCCGAGGCGCTGATAGCCTTGTGGGAGAAAACGGAGATAACGTCCGTTGAGGAGATTGCTCCCCTTTTATTTACTATTTTGAAGCACAAGGCGCTCGACTGGCTGAAGCACGAGCAGGTGAGGATGACAGCTTTCGAGACGTTTGCCGATTGGCAGAGCCGCGAGCTTTCCCTTCGCATCTCAAGCCTCGAAGCGTGTTCGCCCGACGGTATTTTTTCGAATGAAATCGTGCGTATCGTGCGTCAGACGCTCTATCAACTTCCCGAACAGACCCGCCAGGCATTTGTCTTGAGCCGCTTTAAGGACAAGTCGAACCGTGAGATAGCCGAAGCGTTAGGCATCTCGGTCAAGGGCGTGGAATATCACATCTCGAAAGCCTTGAAAACGCTTCGCATAGCGTTGAAGGATTACCTTCCCTTGCTTTGCTTTTTCTACCCGCATTTGCGCTTCTGACAATAGGGCAGGAACGGGCATGCAACCGCCTGTATTTCAGAAACAGACAGCCTTCTTCCTCATCCTCATATAAGTTTCAGTATATCTAAACCGGGCATAAAACGAATTGTCTTGTCTCAGGTTGCTGTGCTTTGTAGAAAAAACAGCTATTTTTTTTGTTTTCCGTTTAGGGTAATGCCTCGCTCGGTCGTTATACCTACAAAAGCCGATACTAAAAGATGAATACCGATTTATTACAACGATACATAGCCGGAGACGTAACGGAAGCCGAACGAAAGCAAGTGCTGGAGTGGATTGAAGAAAGTCCCGAACACTTGCAGGCGTACAGGGCGCAACGCAAGCTGTACGATATCGCTTTGTGGCGTACGGACATTTCTCTGGACGAACCTGTTCCCGCAAAACGTTTCTCATGGAAGAAGCCGGTCGTGGAAATGCTGAAGATAGCGGCAATCTTTGCCTTGGTTTTCGTGGGCAGCTATTATGTGTGGCATAAGCCGGAGAAGCCCGATGCGCTCCAGTCTGTCTATGTGCCCGCAGGACAACGGGCTGAACTGGTGCTGGCAGACGGTACGAAAGTATGGCTCAATTCGCGGAGCCGCCTGACGTTCCCCGGTTCGTTCGGCGAGGATACCCGCAAGGTGAAACTGGACGGTGAAGGTTATTTTGCGGTCAAGTCGGATGCGGAACATCCGTTTATCGTAGAGACGAACCGTTACGATGTGCGTGCGTTGGGTACCGAGTTTAATGTGATAGCCTATCCGAACGACAGCATTTGGGAAACCTCGCTCTTGAAAGGCAAAATCGATGTACTGGCGCAAGGCGTTCATGTCGGATTGGAACCTGATACCCGGTTGAGTCTGCAAGGCGATAAGCTGGTGAAGGGAAGCATCAGGGAAATGGACTATTTCCGCTGGAGGGAAGGGCTGATTTGCTTTCACGACATTTCCCTGAAGGATATGATGGAGAAACTGGAATTGTATTACGGAGTAAACATCGAGGTGAACAACCGCAACATCCTCCGCAATCATTATACCGGTAAGTTCCGCACCGGAGACGGAATCGAGCACGTGCTTCGTGTCTTGAGGCTGAGCAACCGCTTCACGTATACGAAGGACGACGAGACCAATACGATTACAATCAATTAACCAGAATAAAAACCTTTAATGAAGAACGCCTATGGAATAATGCAGACCTGAAGAAAAGGGACAGTGCTGCCACACCGTCCCTCGCCAAAAAAGAGAACATAAACTTTAAGTAGAAACCTAAAATTTAATGCGCAAATTTATGAAAAATAATTTGTATCAGGAATTTATTGTACCATTTAAACATTCATTCCGAGTTATGAGAAACGCTTTTTTAGCCTTATTTCTATTCGTGGGCACAACGTATGCCACCGAATCTTATTCCCAGAACATGCGGGTGACGGTAGTGTCATCCGGTATCTCTACGGCTCAAGTGCTGAGTGAGATAGAAGAACAGACTGATTACCTGTTTGTGTACGATGTCAATGAGGTCGACCTCGACCGCAACGTGAATGTCCGTGCCGAGAACCGTCCGGTATCGGAAGTTCTTGACGAGGTGTTCGAAGGCACCGATGTCGATTATGCCATGGAAGGCAAGAACATCATGCTGATGAAACGGAGCAAGAAGGAAGCTCCTGCTTCTGCACAACAGACTTCGGGAAATACTATCCAAGGTGTCGTGACCGATGCGAACGGCGAGCCTATCATTGGTGCCAACATCATGATAGAAGGCACTACAACCGGTACCATTACCGACTTCGACGGACGCTTTACCCTCGATGTCCCCGAAAATGCAACGCTCCAAATTTCCTACATCGGCTTTGTAAGCCAGAATGTGAAGGTAAACGGAAGGAAAGACATTACGGTTAAGCTGGTGGAGGATGCTAAAACTTTGGACGAAGTAGTCGTAGTAGGATATGGAACTATGAAAAAATCGGATTTGACAGGTTCTGTATCTTCCATAACCAGTGATAATTTTAAATTAGGAACAGATTTAACTCCGCAACAGTTAATGCAAGGAGCATTTTCAGGTGTTAATATAAGCCAGAATAGTGGTAAACCTGGAGGTTCGAATACGATTCGTGTACGTGGAGGAACATCTATTAGCGCTTCGAATGATCCTTTGTATGTCATTGATGGAGTTCCAATTTCAACTTCGGCAGGCGTAAATCAAAGTAATATAAGTACAGCAACTACTGACTTTTTTGACCAGGAACCGATAAATCCGCTTTCTAATATAAATCCGAATGACATTGAATCTATTAATATATTGAAAGATGCCTCGGCAACGGCGATTTATGGGTCTCGCGGTGCGAATGGTGTCATTATGATTACTACCAAAAAAGGTAAAGCGGGAGTACGCCAGTTGGATTATAGTTTTAATTTAGGCATATCTACTGTAGCTAATAAATTGGATGTTTTAACCGGTGATGAATACCGTCAAACTGTAACTGATTTAGGGTTGACGTTGGATGATAAAGGAATGAATACTGATTGGCAAGATGTTATTTTCCGTACAGCAATTAGTCAGAACCATTATGTTTCTTTTATGAGCGGAAGTGAAAAAACGAGTTATCGTGCTTCTGCAGGGTATAGTAATCAAAATGGTATCATGGAAGGTTCTGGCATGAAAAGCGCGAATGCCCGTGTGAACATCAATCATAAAGCCTTGAACGACAAATTGAAATTGAATCTGAATATTAGTTATGGCGAGACAGATTCTGATCAAGCTCCTGTATCAAATACAGTGGGTAGTGAAATGGGTAGTAGTATGTTATATGAAGCTTATGTTTTCAATCCTACTTATCCTATTTATGATGAAAATGGAGATTATTATGATGTTCCTCCGTATCGTGTGAATCCCGCGTCATTTGCAAAAGAATTATTGGATGAGCGTGGCACCAGCCAGTTCTTAGGAAATCTTACCGCTGATTGGAATTTCTATAAGCCTTTTACTTTGCAAGTGAATGTAGGATATAACAAAAATACGATTAGCCGTAATTCTTATATATCCAAAAGTAATCTTTTGGGAAATAGCAATAATGGTTATGTGACAGTTCAGAAATTGTCGGATTACTCGAAATTGTTAGAAACGATTTTAAAATATAATCAAAGTTTTGGAAAACACCATATTGATGCAATGATTGGTTATTCATGGCAGTATTTTTATGGTGAAGGTCAAACAACCAAAGCGTACGGCTTTTTGTCGGATAATTTTAAATGGTATAGTTTGGCTGCAGCTCAGACGGTTGAATCTATTAGCAGCTATGCCGAAAGCAATACGTTGATTTCTATGTATGGGCGTGTAAATTATAATTATGCAGATAAATATTTGTTGACTGCAACTGTTCGTCGTGATGGTTCTAGTCGGTTTGGTTCTGGCAATAAATGGGGAGTATTCCCATCTGTCGCTGCATCTTGGCGCATTTCGCAAGAAGATTTTTTCCAAAATGACGTAATGTCTGATTTGAAGCTTCGTGTAAGTTTTGGTATTACAGGTAGTCAGGAAATTGGTAATTATAATTCTTTAAGTACTTTAGGCGCTAGTACAAACGGTTATTTAGTTGGCGGAGAAAAGGTTACTATCGTATTACCTCAACAATATACAAACCCGGATTTGAAATGGGAACAGACTGCTCAGACAGATGTAGGCATTGATTTCGGATTTTTTAATGGAAGAATTAGAGGTAGTATAGATTATTATTATAAAAAGACGACAGACCTTCTTCTGTCAGTAGCTGTACCTTCTCCTTCATTGATTACTACACAAATAGCAAATGTCGGCACTGTAACTAATCAAGGTATAGAATTGGATTTAGCTTTTGATTTGATGCGTCGGAAAAATTTCTCTTGGGAAGCTAATTTGAATTTGAGTCATAATAAAAATGAAGTCGTGAGCTTATCTAATGATAAATGGACTGGAGACAATATGCAGGTTGCACCATGTCAGGGTCAAGGATTATCAGGAACTTATGCTCAGCTAATTATGCCCGGTCAGCCTATTGGTACGTTTTATGGGAAACGCTTTATTGGTATTGTAGACGGAGTAGAACAATTTGCAAATGATGGAGAATCTGAGGTTATAGGGTGTGCACAGCCGGATTTGACATTCGGACTAGGAACGAATCTTCAATATAAAAATTGGACGTTCTCGTTGAATTTCCGAGGAAGCATTGGTAATGATGTCTATAACTGTACAGCAAATAACTTGGCATATTTAAGTAATCTTCCGGGTAGAAATGTATTACGGGAAGCTGTTACTTCTGGTGTGAACCGTGATCAGGCGAAAGTTTTTTCTTCACGGTTCATAGAAGATGGTTCTTTTGTTCGTTTGGACAATATTTCATTGGGCTATAATTTCAGTTTGCCTAAATTATATGTTTCTAATGCAAGAATTTTTGTATCTGCACAAAATCTGTTTACCATTACTGGTTATTCAGGAGCAGATCCAGAAGTCAATTCAGAAATATCACGTACAGGTGTAGCTCCTTTGGGAGTCGATTATTTAAGCTATCCTAGAGCTAGAACATTTAGTATGGGAGTTAATCTTTCTTTCTAAGTAACACTTTAAATGAATTGTTGTATGAAAACAAAAAGCATATTAAAAGTAGCATTATTATCTTGTTTTGGATTCGGTTCTTTTACTTCTTGTTTGAATCTTGACGAGGAGTTGTACGGCCGGTTATCGCCTGAGAACTATTATCAGACGCAAGAAGAAGCGTTATCTTCGGTTGTAGGAGTCTATTCTTATCTTTCATATATGTCAAGAGCCGGCGGTGATGGATGGCGTATTGGTGAATTTGGTACAGATGAGTTTTTCTGTCCTGGGAGAGCCAGTGGCGGATGGTATGATGAAGGAAATATGGAAATGATGTCACATAAAGTAACACCGAATAATGAACGTATTGCTACGTGTTGGGGGACTTATGTATTTCCTGGAATAGGTGCGGCAAACGCTGTTATAGCTAGCTTGGAGTCGTCTCCAATTGCTGATGAATTAAAACCTCTAATTGCAGAAACACGTGCTTTGCGTGCTTATGGATATTATTATGCAATGGACTATTGGGGAAATGTTCCTGTTTTTACAGAAGCACGTGTTGATCCTAATAATTTGCCTAAAACTACTCCTCGTGCGGAAGTTTTCGATTTTGTAGTAAAAGAATTTACGGAAGCTGCGGCAGATTTACCTTCTATTACAGAAGTCAATAAGAGTGAATATTATCCGCGTTTAACTAAGGAAGCGGTTTATACGGCATTGGCGTCATTGTATTTAAATGCTGAAGTATATTCAGGGACTGCTCAATATGATAAAGTGGTAACGATGTGTGACAATGTCATAAATACCAATCAGTATGCATTGGAAGAAAAAGTAGGGGATTGTTTTTTGGCAACGAATGAATCTAAATCTTCTGAAATCATTACGGCTTTTTCTGTAGACCCTTCTAAAGGTGTAGACGGAAATGAATTCATATTGTATGCGCAACATGCTTTGGATCAAAAGAAATATAATCTTTCTTTTGCACCAGCAAATGGTTATTGTTTTACAGATGAGGCGTTGAACAGATATGAAGCTGGGGATGAACGTTTGGAATTACTTGAATATGGTCCTCAATATTATCAAGATGGAGTAACTCCTTTATGTGATGACAATGGAAATCAATTGGTTTTGACAACAATCAAAGATATGATTGCTGCACAGGAAAATGAAGGATACCGTGTATTGAAATATTCTCCTATTGGTGTTATTTGGGCTGGAAGTAAGGCGGACAACGATTACATATTAGAACGCTATTCTAATGTCCTTTTAATGAAAGCTGAAGCTTTGTTCCGTTTAAATCAAAATCTGGATGTGGCATTAGAACTTGTAAATGAAGTGCGCCGTCGTAGTAACTGTGCTGAATGGACAGAATTGACTTTGCAAAGAATAGAAGATGAACGTGCTCGTGAGTTTATTTGGGAAAATCAGCGTAGACGGGATATGATTCGTTTTGGATCTTATTTTAATAATACATGGTTTTATAAAACTGAAAAGACAGAACAGTGGAGAGGAATATATCCTATTCCTGCAATTCAGTTGACAAATAATCCGAATTTAGAGCAGAATCCTAATTATTAAAGTATATGTTCGCATTTGACTTATATATCTCAAAGCGAGACATATTGGTTAAATGCGAACATTTATATTTTGATTAACTTAATAACAAAAAGAAAACACAACCGACTATGAAAACAAAATGCTGGGGAATGTTTGCAGCATTCTTGCTTTTTGCTTTTCCATGTAAGGCAGATATGATTAAAGTTGTAGCACAAGATGGTTCTGGTGATTATTCAACTATTCAAGCTGCCTTTGATGATGTACCTGAAGATTTTCAGGATGGGAAATGGGTTATTCGTGTCAGACCGGGACGCTATTATGAAAAAATAATATTAGAAAAAGGAAAGAATCATGTTGTCTTGATGGGTGATGATGCACAAAATACGATTTTAACTTATGATGATTATGCCGGTAAGCCCGGACTTGAAGGAGGGTCGTTCAGTACCCGGATTAATGCTGATGATTTTACAGCTTATCGTATTACATTTGAAAATACTCATCTCAATATCCGTGAGAAACCGGGTGAAAATAAGCATTCGCAAGGAACGGCTCTGGAAGTAAGAGGAGACCGTTGTGCATTGTATAATTGTCGGTTAGTGGGTAATCAAGACACTTTTTGGGGAGCGGGCAATGGACGAATTTATGTAAAGGATTGTTATATAGAAGGTAATGTTGATTTTATTTATGGCTCTTCTGTGATGGTTCTTCAGAATTGTATAGTCTATGTAAATCAGCATGAGAGTTATATTGTAGCTCCCAGTACACAAGATGGGATGCGTTTTGGTTTGGTATTTTTGGATTGTAAAATTGATGCTAAACCAATAGGGGCTCTTGATCGTGACGGGGTGGTTTTTGAATCGTTTTATTTAGGACGTCCGTGGCATAATAAGCCTCAAGCAGCTTTTATCCGTTGCTATGAACCGGCATCGGTGCATCCTGATGCTTGGACAGTAATGAATGTTGAGCCTTATGTTTTCGCAGAATATAAATGTACTGGTCCGGGAGCCGCTTCAGGTCGTTTAGTTCAACGTAAAATGGGAGGCAGACAATTAACTGATGAAGAAGCAAGTGCATATACCTTAGAAAATATCTTTTCAAAAAATACTTGGAAAGAATATTCGGAAGATTGGTTGCCATCACCACAATTTCAATTATAAACTGATGAATGAAATATGAAGAAACAACTTCTCACATGCATGTTAGGGCTGGTTGCATCTGCAACCGCCCTTTCACAGACCAAGCCTTATGAACTGGAACGGGAAATGCCGGTGTTTTTGGACCAGCTGAAAAAGGAACTGACTTATCCGCTGGCGTGGGGAAATAGCGATATTACAGATTTTGCTCAATGGAGGCAGACCGCACGCGATGCCGTATTGGATGCCATGCTGGCTCCTCCGCCTTATACCACCGACTATCAGATGGAAATAATCGGAGAAGAACGGCGGGATGGGTATACTGCCAAGAAAATACGGTTCAACCTGACCGGCTATTCACGGGTGACGGCGTATATGTTGGTTCCGGACGGGAAAGGGCCTTTCCCTTCAATCGTGCTTTTGCATGACCATGGAGGGCATTATACCATCGGGAAAGAAAAGATGATTCGTCCGTTTGGCGTATCCGATGAAGTGATGGCTGATGCAGACGCTTGGGCGAAGCAATGCTATGGCGGGCAGTATGCAGGCGATTATTTGGCGAAAAACGGCTATGTGGTTATTTCGACGGATGCCTTGTTTTGGGGTGACCGTGGCCGGAAGGAAGGTGCGGACGGAAGTAAATATGCCGATGTCGCCGGAAACTTTATCATGCTGGGGCGAAGCCTGAGTGCTTTCATGAATTATGAGGATATGTACATCGTGGATTTTTTCGCCACATTGCCCGAAGTCGATGCGAAGCGTATCGGGTGCATGGGATTCTCGATGGGGGCTTACCGTGCATGGATGCTTTCGGCATTGTCTGACAAAGTGCGTGTGGGAACAGCCGTTTGTTGGATGGTGACTACCGATTGCCAGCTTTCTTGGGAATATGGGAAGGAACACGGAGGCTTTGCCAACTCCTTGCCCGGCATCCGGCGCTATCTGGACTATCCGCATATCGCTTCCATAGCATGTCCCAAGCCGATGTTCTTCTTGAACGGCAGGTACGATAAGTTGTTTCCTGTGCCGGGAGTGGAAGACGCGTTTCGGGAAATGCAGGAGGTTTGGAAGAGCCAGTCGGCTGGCGAGAAACTCCGTACGGAGATATGGGACATGCCTCACGACTGCGGTCCCAAAGTGCAGAAAGCTGTGTTAGATTTTTTCAATAGGTGGCTTTAAGATAGATGAGTTCACATTGTTTTCGGGGAGCGGGCGTTCGGACCTGCTCCCTGTTTTTTAGCGGCGTGTGTTAGCGGATGTCCGTAATAATCTCTACTTTTGCTTTTCTCATTTTGTCTACTTTAATTTGAGACCATTATAGGCGAGTTACAAGACAGGTATATCCGATTCGATTGGGCAATCAAGCGGTTGCTCCGCAGAAAGCGAACTTCGACGTGCTGGAAGCTTTCTTGACCGTATTCATCGGCGAGCCTATCAAGATTATTGAGATACTGGAAAGCGAAGGAAACCAGAGTGCGGCGGATGATGATAAGTTCAACCGGGTAGGTATTAAGGCAAAGGACAGCAAAGACGAAATCATCATGATTGAGGTGCAGAACACACGCGAGATTTATTACTTGGAACGTATTCTCTATGGCGTGGCAAAAGCCATTACGGAACATATTTCGCATAAATAAGCGGGGGCAACCTCTGGCTGTAGCAATGCCTTTGAAAAAGCCATATATACTGCATCCGCTGATGAAGATATCTTCTCCGGCAGTTTCAGTGCACTGAAACTGCAGATGGAGATATATTACTTTTTAATGTCTGTAGATTGGCTTGACGAAATCCAGGAAAATAATATCTGGGAAACAGAGAATGAACAAAAGAAAGGGAGGCGTTCTGCAAATGATTGCAAACACCTCCCTTATCTTAGTAAGCAATGTTAATAAATATTGTCTTGTCTGTCTAAAAAGCAGGCTTCGTGAGAAGCCTGCTTTCAGATGAAGATTTTATTTTGCTTCTTTCTTGAAGTTCAATACATCTTGAGTATAAACGCCCATTACATCAACGAACTGGAACATGATAGAACCAGTAGAACCATTTTCGATAATACCCGTTACCCCATTTGCCGGAATAACTTTCAGACCAGTGCCATTTGTCTTATCAATATCTGCACCTGTCAAGCTGGTAGCTTGTGCGGTGTACTTATTGATATAGATGGTGTAAGCATCAGACGGTTTAGTCGTATGGTTATAACTAATCTTGAAGGTATTGCCATTGTTATCAGCAGTTAATGTCTGAACATTTGTTCCGCCAGCCAATATTAAGCCGCTAACTTCTCCTTTATAGCCATTGAATTCAATAGCTACACCATTCTTAGCCTCTGTATCATCTGTAGAAACGGTTGCCATCTTAATAACATCGTCAGCACCCATTACAGCATCTGCTTTTGCACCCTTATCAGTGTAGTAAGTCAAGTCAGCACCTTCGAAGATAGACATCAAGTATACGGTGAAGTCTTCTTCAATCTTGAAGTCTGCTACGCCGCCAATTGTGTACGATACTTTAGCTGACAGATTTCTGAATGCATCCGGCATAACGTGGTTGTTAGCTTTGATAGCATCAGTCAATGTCTTGTAATTCAATGCAACGTTAGCTTCACCTACAGGAGTAGTTACAGGACCTTCTGCATTGTTATCCAAGATGCTTTGCATACGTCCGTTAGCGTCTTCAAACTTCAGTTCTTCCAAAATGATGCCATCGTTGAGCTTGCCGCCCCAAATGGTCTTGTTATCTTCGAATGCATCCATAGAAACTGCTGCACTATTTCCTACAATAATGTTAGTCAGACGAGTATAGAACTTACCGTCTTGCCACATTGAAGTAGTCTTGAACAACTCTGTCCATTCCGGAACAACAACGTGTACAGGGATGTTGACTTTCTTAACCAGTCTTGTTCCGCCGTCATTGTCGGATGCGCTAACATTACGGTTGATAGTGATGCTGATTAAGTGTTCACCGTCTTTTGCTTGTTCATTAGCATATTTATCACTGTTCCAAACGAGCTTAGCGTATCTAATCTTCTTAACATTCTCATCCAAATTATCATCGCTGACATCGATACCCTTCATGTTCTCGTCGAAGTACAGGATACGGTCGTATGAACCTCTCCAGTCATTCATGTTTTCACCGTAGTTCAAATAATCGAACAGATTTTGATCATTATTAGTATTGGCATCATATTCTCCATATTTCCACAAGAAGGTATTATCATTGCCTTCAATAGCCCAAGTAATGTTGCTCAAGCTGTTGATAGCGATAGCGTCACCTGCAGTCAAGCTGCTGAATGTGTCACCCAAGTCAACCAGCAAGGTCTTGTCGGCAGCCGGAGTAACGTCGTGAGTAACCGGTGACAAGGTAACTTCTTGTTGTTCTGCTTCTGTGAATTGTACATTGATAGTCTTAGTTTCCGAAACGTTTCCGTTTACGTCAATCAAAGTTACATCCAAAGCGAATGTACGACCAACCGCATTCGTACCTGCAGTGATGGTTCCCTTTGCAGCATCAATAGATACGCCGTAAACTTCAGCATCGTTTACGTCTTTTGCATTGATAGCTACTTTCATATCATAGATACGACCATCCAAATAGCTCATGCGATGTGCTTTTCCGTCAGCTTCAACATTGGTAATGCCTTCAATAGTTTCTCCATTATTATAACGCCAAGTAACAAACGAACCTTCACCACCGATTACAAAGTTTTCAGCCGTTACTTCTGCGCAAGTAGATTGAGCGTCAGCCTTCAGCTGAGTATCAATAATGAAGTTATAGTCGGTAGCAACAACGCCGTCTACAGCCAATGCATACTTGATATTGCCTGTTTGAGTTGCGTTAGCGAAAGCCGAAATCATTTCTTCGTCTGTCATGGTCGGGTCGAATTGCAGACTTAATACATAATCGCCTTGTTCAACTTTGCTATATGTTACATCAGCCGAGCGAGTACCGTTAGTCAACGGACCTTCTTTTTGTCCCGGAGTAGCGATAACGGTAACTGGAGCTTTATCGCCCTTAGAAGAAACCAAAGTCAACTTAGCAGTAGTTAAATCGTAGTTAATAGGACGTACGCTGACTTCAGCAGCAGTAACCTGACCTACAACCAATCCAGCTTTGATATCACCTCTCGGACCATCCCATTTGATATCGCTGGCTGCAATAGCCCAGTGGATACCGTTTTCTTGTTTGCCTGAAGGCTTGCTTGTAGTAGATTTGTTAGCAAATTTAGCATCAGTAAAGTAGAAGTCGTTTCCGTCATTCTTAGTAACCAAAGAGATTCTTACATCAGCGAAAGCCTTAGCGAAAGTCACTTCTTCGCCGTTTACCATAACGGTATAAGTTTCGTTACCCGGAATTGTGCTTTCTACAACGGTTACATTGTTGTCAACGTCAACAGTCAAAGGATATTCCTTGTCGCCTACATAGAGGATGCCGTTTTCTACTTTGATTTCCTGAGTTGCAGATTCCGGCAAAGCGATTGTCTGTTTGTCTTCGTCAACAGTCAACACCAAATTGTTTCCTTCCAAAGCCAAAGTCACGTTATTAACGCCAGTCTTGTCAGGGATGTTGTAAGTAACGGTGTTTCCGCCGGTAGTTACGCTCAACACGCCGTCAGCGAAAGACACATTTTCTACATATCCGCCCAAAGCGTCAACCTTGGTCTTCAGGTCGTTCAGGTCTTTTGCCACCTGATCAATCTGTTCCTGCAGATTGTTGATGTCATCATCGTAGTCTTTACATGAAGTAAAAGTTCCAGCCGAAGCGAACAGAAGCGCTCCGAACAGCAGTGCACTTAA
>ULXT01032368.1_pt1 | contig 57620 bp, 39 predicted proteins | sample 1961571 | NCBI WGS metagenome assembly ULXT01 (sample SAMEA4835846, study PRJEB28245) | human gut metagenome | biome: gut microbiome; material: fecal sample | place: Denmark | collected 2008
TCAAAAGATCCTTTTAAACGAATATCGCCTACAGAACGGCCTATTTTGACAATAAAGCGCCCCGGTTCCACAACATATTTCATATCCGTATTCCACAGTCCCAATTGTTTATAAGGAATTACCATTTCTACAATTTTCTCTTCACCCGGTTTTAATTGTATCTTTTCAAATCCTTTCAAAAGATTCATAGGAGTAACGACACTTGAGACCTCATCATTTATAAAAAGTAGAGGAACTTCTTTACCAACCATATTTCCTACATTTTTTATCTTAAAAGAAACAACCACATCTTGTCCGGGCAAGAATAATGAATCTACTTTCAAATCACTATATTCAAATGTTGTATAACTCAGTCCATGGCCAAAACAATAGGCAGGCTTATCATCTGCACGTGAACTGCCCAATCCATAACCGGTCCAATATCTTGAAGCAGCCTGGTAATAGTACATAGGTACCTGCCCAGCATGTTTGGGAACTGTTATAGGAAGCTTGCCGGAAGGATTTACCTTACCAAACAGAATTTCAGCAACCGCCTGACCACCATACATACCAGGTTCCCACATATCAACAATCGCTGGAACATTCTCTGAAATCCATTCATTGTTTAAAGGTTTACCGTTCACAATGATAGCAACTACCGGTTTACCTGTTTTCTGCAAAGCTTTCACTAATTCGACCTGACGACCATAAAAATCAATAGAAGGACGGTCTGCTGATTCTCCATAAGTTCTCAATCCCCAATCTGAACGGATACCATAGCCACCTATCACCACAACAACCAGATCGCAGCCTTTTGCTTTATTGACTGCATCCATAATGCTATAATCAGATATTCCTCCCCCTTCTGCCAACATTTTCTTTTGTAAAGCGGGATCTGTTGTATTGGTCTTATCATGAGACAGCTTTGATTTGATTCTTCCACTATTACTGTATACTATTTCTGTATCCTCAGCAATCATACGCATTCCTTCCAATACTGTAACGACATTATCTTCCGGTTGGAAAAAGCTCCAATCTCCTAAAATAGACTGATTATCTGCATTAGGGCCTGTAACCAAAATACGTTTATATTTCGTTCTTTCTATCGGAAGAAGGTTTTCTTCGTTCTTCAAAAGCACAATACACTCACGTGCAGCATCCAAAGCTACCATACGGTTTTCTGAAGTTGCATAAACATCTTTCGACGCATCTACATAACGATTTTCAAATAAGCCCAATTCAAACTTCACTTTAAGGATGCGACGGACTGCGTCATCTATACGCTCCATCGGTATCTTGCCTTCTCTCACCAGTTGTTTCATCGGAACCAGGAATTGCAGACTATCTGGAGAATACATATGCATATCCATTCCGGCATTCACACTCTTCTCCAAGGCTTCTCGTTGATCATGTGCCGTATAATGTAGACTCTTCAAGTTGTCCATATCCATCATATCACTGATAAAGAAACCATTGAAACCAAATTCATTCTTAATAACATCTGTCAGCAACCATTTAGAAGAATGACAAGGTATACCGCATATCATTATGCCCTGGCATAATGGTCATACAACCGGCCTCAATGGCAGCCTTGAACGGGGGCAATATATAAGAACGCAAAGACCGTTCGGAGATATCTGCTGAAGCATGATTTACACCACCAACCGATGCTCCTCCTGCCGCTAAATGCTTTACTGAAACTGCAACCTTTTTCTCCGGATCTGGGTTACCTTGCAAACCCTCCACCGCCTGTTTGACCAATTCACTAGCCAAATAGGGGTCTTCGCCATAAGTTTCTCCCGTACGTCCCCACCGGGCGTCATATACAATATCCACACAAGGTGCAAAAGTCCAATGTGTTCCTGCCGAACGTATTTCTCCAGCTGATTTTTGTGCTGCAAGCTTTACAAGGTCACGATTGAACGTTGCAGCCATACTGATAGAAGTAGGATAAATTGTCCTGCCTTGCAAAGTACCGTAACCATGAGCTGCATCCATACCTATCAGATAAGGGATCTTCAGACGAGTTTTTTCAGACAGGGCCTGGAGTTTATTGGTTTCCTCTGGCTCTTGACCTGCAATCCAAGCCCCAAACTCATAATAACCAGCTTTTATAACACTGTCTTGATCCCATTCAGAAACCATATCCATTTGACCAATCTTTTCCTCAAGTGTCATTTGAGAAAGAAGAGCTTCCACGCGTTCATCTACCGGACGAGAAGAATCCATGTAAACAGAAGTTTCTATATCGTCCGAGCCACATGAATAAAAGCTATAAATGATTCCTAATATACAAAAATTTAACAACTTCATAATAAAATATTTTTCATTTTATACTATTCAACATTCTCTCTAAAGCCATATTTTATTTTCCAATCTCACATCTTGTGAGGATGCACCCACTTTAATCAGAAATTCTCCTTTTTCCTGACCATCGGCGGTTTGTGCATTGAACATCATTTGAGTGACTGATTTCCCGTTTTGATTGCTGTCAATACGCAGGCTGACTTGTTCATTATAATCCACGATACGGCATTCATGTCCACATATAACCAATCGGATGTTTGTTGAAGGATAAACAAGCTTCTTCCAAACGGCTTCCGGATAATTGGCCGGGCGCATGGGATAGTAATCTTCGCTGAGGAAACGTTCGCCTTTGTAGTCTAAAAACGAATGTGTCAATAAGATTACTTTATGATTTTTATATTGTGGACTGTCCACTATTTTTTTCGCCCATGCAATGGCCTCGTCACGTGGTGAAAACTCTAATGAGATAATCAATAGTTTTCCCCATGTATCCGTAGCAAGTTCATAAGCCGCATTTTCCAAAGTCGGAATACCATCATAATTGGTTCCTATGGCTACGAGTGTTTTTTCCCAATAACTATTCCGTTCAACGGGGAAATAATCGTGGAAATATGAACGACGGACTTCGGATGATTTGTAACCATAATCATGATTGCCGGTACAAAGGATGTAAGGCACTTTATTATCCAACCGACGGAAAGCTCTGGAAACGGTTTGCCATTGTTCCCGACTGGTTTGGTCGCCATTTACATGGTCTGGCACAGCAATGTCATTTTGCTCTACTAAATCACCGGTACATAATACGCCCAGAATGTTTAGTGTATCCCTGTTATTGGCAATCCAAGCCGTTTGCAGCTCAAATAAAGGCTGGTTAGCGGCAAATTTGATATAACTTTGCGGGTCAGGTACCACAATCATGGAGAAAGAACGCTTGTCCTCCAACTTCGCATTGACGGGATACACCTGGGCAAAGGCAGCCACGGCCTGCACTGCCAGCGCCGCCGCAAGAATGAAGGGTTTGATTCTCATGGGTCTTCTCTTTTTCATCATATTGTCATTTTACATATTTCTCATTTCCAGCGGAAAGTCGTAAGGACGGCGGAGTGGTCAGAAGGCCAGATGTCGTCTATCTCCGGAGTCGTCTGTATGATTTTGGAATGGATGGCCCTGATGTCTTTCCCTTTGTAATAGATGAAGTCTATACGGCTGAAGTCCAACTGCCCGTATATGCCGGCGAAAGTGCCCTCCGGCCGTTTGCTTTCATCGGGATGCACTTCGCGGAAACTGTCTTTATACCCTCTTTCCATCAGGAAGCGCGAAGTGGGGAACGATACCGGTCCATATCCCCCATGCAGACGGGCCGTCCGTTCCGTCCAGTCCAAGTGGCTGCACGAATTGAAATCGCCTCCCAATATGACAGGCATCGGCTGCTTGTCCAGTATCGGGGCCAAGTCCTTGTCCAGCATACGCCGGGTGTCGGCCATGGGGCGGATGGAGTCTTCCGCAACCCATATTGCAGGGTTGTGCCCGACATCGGGGAAACTGCCCGTATAGTCCGGATTGTAAGAATAACGCACCCAGCAATCATCGACCAGCAACGAACGCTTGCCGTCAAAAGACACAATGGCAGGATTGGAACAGAACGCATCGCCGGTCTTCTGCCTCTGCAAGGGATAACGGCTGAACAGACACAGATTATCCTTAGGAGAAGGGGTCTGTAAATGATATTGCAGGGCAGCCGCTATTTTTTCCTGGGCACCATAACCTTCCTGCATCGTGATGATATCCGCCTGCGAGGCTTTTATCAATTCGATGATCCGGTCATGCCCTTCCAGCGGCACGTGTCGCCCTCCGTGCCATATATTCCACTGCAACACCCGGAACACATCGGAATCCGTATGAGAATTGTCCGTGACATATTGGAAAATATAAGGTTCCTTCCATGTCGGTGTCACATTTTGGCCGGAAAGTGTAAAGGCCGGAACCTTGACGCGTAGTTTATTGTTCAGTCCGGCCCGTTCCTTGACGTCCGCCGTGACCAGTATATAGTTGGCTCCCTCTGCCAGCGACACCTGTTTCTCCGACGGCAGGTCGATGTCAATTCTGCGCTTGGCCGCGGAAGCAAACAGCAAATCGCGCTGCGGACTCCGGGCCGTCTGTCCCGCATAATATATGCGGATGCCGGACAAATCCGACAAACGTGTCGTTTCGGACAAGTCCAGCGAAATCTTTTCCAGCCGCAAAGGGTTCTCCTTGCCCTGCACGACAATGCGTAGCTTCAACATCTGATGCTCTTTGCTTCCCCGGTCGGCGTCCCATTCATTTTCTATCACGATGGCGTTGAATAACCGTTGTCGTCCTGCGTAAGCCACGAACTTCTTGTTGTCATTGAGAGCCGCATACGCCAGACTTTCTTTCCCCTCATAGGCCACCCGTCCGTTCCGCAAATGATAAGAATGATAACCGCTTCCTACCCAGTTCAAGGCCGTGTCGTCTATGCCGGCATCAAAATTATAGTAGGCTATCAGGTTTCCGAATGACGGGTGTGAGGCATCCAACGGACGCCCCATCCATTGCTGCAAGGTCGTTCCGGACAAGGCCGTCCCCCATATCCGTACTTCATCCATCCACCCGCCGAACACAGACCCTCCCGACTCGCTCACCCCGATGGCTCCCGGAATAATGGTGACAGCCGTATCTTTGCACGCTTCCGGCACTCCGTCCACATAGAGTGTCGTGCGCTTGCCATCGCAAGTCAGCGCCACATGATGCCATTCCGCATCCAGCCACTCCGATGTTCCGATGCCGGCCCGCGTGCTGTACAGTTTTCCCTGCCTTACGACCAGCGGGAAGTTGTCCGCATGCCGATAGGTGCTGTACTCTCCCCCGCCAAAAACGACTTCCGTTTCTTTCCAGGACGCATCGTCGCCTTTCAACCACGTTTCCAGTGTCCACGGCGCTTCCAGGAAGCCGATGCCGGTTCTCACATTATTGTCTTTTCCGTCCAGATGGAGCGCCAGGTTCTGTCCCATCACCGCAATTGTCCCTAAAAAGAAAAGGCACAATGCCACACATATATCTTTCTTCATATCGTTTTCAATGATTGGTTCGTAAAAACAGAGGTGTGCCATAACGGACTGCATCCCGTTATCACACACCTCCGATAAAAATGACGTGCTTATTTCAAAAGCCACATGATGTTGTTTACGTCATCCACGCCTCCCCATTGGCGTTCCAGGGCAATCTGCAGTTGCTCTTTGTTGTAGTTGTTCTCCGAATCCGGATACAGCCAGCGCATGGGAATCTTGTCACTTTGCGTGTTCATGTTTGTGGCCGGATTGATGGGCCATTCCGGATATCCCGTGCGGCGGAAGTCGTAATAGGCATCCTTGGCCATGTGGAGGTAACCGGCTATATAAGTTTGCATCCATATCTGTTGCAGGCGTTCCGTCTGCGTGCCGCTTTCCTTGTAGCCGGTTTTCTCAGCCGTCAGGTAAGCGTCAATGTCGGCGTCGGTGATTTCCACGCCGTTATTGTACTGGGAGGGTACGGTGGAGCGCACGAATTCGAACGAGGCCCGCACCCCTTCGTCGTAATACGCTTTGGCGGAGCCGGATATCCAGCCTCTTTCAGCAGCTTCAGCCAGCAGGAAGTTCATGTCGGCGTAACCTAAGCGAATGCAGGGAACTCCTGTGTAGGTCAGGCGATAGACATCATTGGGACGACAATGCCTTAGTGTGGCTATTTCGTTGATTATTTCGTCATACGTGTCATTTAGATTGACACTCCTGTAAGCATTCCAATCATTAGGTTGAAGTAAAGTTTCACCTTCTGGCAAATAAGTTGGATCTGTCAGAGATTGTACTGGTGCAAAATAATAAAATAATCGTTTATCATAATATTCTTTCAATGGGTCTATTAGCATATTGGTTCCGGCAAATCCTTCTACTGCTCTTGTCGTTTCGTTATGATATGGGTTGCGGTTTGTTTCTAGGTCAGACCAAACCACTTGCAAATTATCATCGTTGCTTGCAAATAGGTTCCCTTCGCTGACTACTTTAGCGAAAGTCTCTTTTACGGCCAGTTCGGGTGTGTCATCGGCGCGTTTTTGGAGTGACATCAGGATTTTCAGGCGCAGGACGTTGGTTGCTTTCCGCCATTTCGCCGGGTCGCCGTTGTAGAAAGGATCTCCACCGAAGGACTGCGTGGCTTGGGCGAAATAGGCGTCTGCCTGAGCCAGATCTTCCAAGACACCTTTGAACACATCTTTCTGCTCGTCGTATTTGGGATAAGTGAATTCTTCAATGTTCAGGGCCTGTGAATAGGGAATATCGCCCACATCCATCGTGGCGCGCCAGAAATACCAGCCTTTCATGAAGTAATATAGTCCCGTGAAAGCAGGTTTGTCATCCTCTGAAGATAGTTCCACCATTTTTTGCGCACTGGTAAGGTTGACAATGTTTGAGAAGTCTGCTTTCTCGAAAGGATTCCATATTCCTTCCCAGAATAAGCGATTGGTCATAAAATCGTTTCGCCAGTCGTAAGCGGATTTTACCATGTTCAAGATGACATGGGTCGCCAACATAGACGATTGTACTTCCGTGGTTGAGTCGGGATTGGTGTTCAAATCATCGAACGTGGAGGTGCATCCCGTTTGCAGCTGCAGCAGCGAGACGACTGCCGCGATTGCGATTGTTTTATACCATTTGTTCTTCATAATCTTCAGTTTTTAGAAGGTTGCTTTAATGTTGATACCGATATAGCGTTGCGAGGGAGAGTTCAAGCTCTCGTAGCCGGAACTGTCACCGCCCTTGTCCGGGTCGGCATACTTGTACTCCTTCGCCCACAGGAACAGGTTTTGTCCTGTCAGGCTGACGGAAGCCTGCTTCATCTTCAGGGTACTGCACAAAGACTGGGGCAAATTGTATGTGAGGGACAGGTTACGCAACTTGAAGAAAGTTTCGTCCAATACGTTCTGTCTACTTGGCGCACTGGCACCATCATGATATCGCCTAATATAATTCTCATAAGATATGACAATATCATTGGGAGCGAATTTGCGGGTATCTTCAATGATGTTGCCGTCCGGGTCGTAGGTCACGTAGCCTTCTACAACCTTCACGCCGGGGCCGATAAAGGTCTTGTTGCCGTTCACCACTTCTTCATATCGATACTTGTTGTCCGTATCTATGCCTGCACCGCCGTTCATTAACATTTGGTGGGTACGTGAGAATGACATTCCTCCTACACGTCCGTCGATTGTGAATGATAAACTCCAGTCTTTATATTTCAGCGTATTGGTGATACCCCATACGAGATCTGGTGTTAGTTTTCCGACTTTAGTGGTAAAGTTCTGTTTGGTAGGTAAACCGTCACTGTTATGTACGATATTACCTTCCGGATCGCGTTCCCAGTCATTGATGGCAAACCAATCCCAGGTGGCCCCTTTCTTTACCCAAGGTTTCTTGGTGGAGTATTCCGGGTCGATGGTTTGGTAAGTATATTGGTCGTGTGCCCAATTGGTTAGGATATCCCATTGGAAGTCTCTTGTTTTGATTGGGGTTCCTCCCAAGGTGATTTCAAAGCCCGAACGCAGACGGGTCTCTTTGAAGTTAGTCTGTATATTCTGATAACCTGTCATGGAACTTACACCACCGGAGATGATAAAATCTGATTCGGCTTTGCGGTAATAGGCAAAGTCGGCATAAAGGCGGTTTTTGAAGAAGTTTGTGGCAAGACCGACTTCCCATACCTCTGCTTTTTGTGGTCGGACGCGTCCGCCTATCAGGGTGCTGGGATAGGAGGCGGAAGTCATACCGCTCCACACGTTGGTCGACACGCTATAGACATTGTTGTTGGCATAGATGGAAGCATCGCTTTTGGTAACCGTCCATGAACCGCGCACTTTCAGGAAATCCCACCACGAGGGAAGGTTGATGATTTCGGAAAGCACGACGCTACCCGATACAGAAGGGTAGAAATAAGAACGTTCGTCCGAGCGTAACGTGGACGACCAATCATTACGCCCTGTCACATCCAGAAAGTAAGTGCTGTCCCACGACAAGGACAGTTTGCCATACAAACTGTTCACTCGCTTTTGTTGTAAGGCGCTGGTTGCATCGATGGGGTCTACGGAAGCCTTGAGTGAATAATAGCCGGGGATGGAAAGACCGCCTTGCGTGGTGCTTTGCATTTGGTCATAGCGATAATAATAGATGTTTCCACCGAACAGACCATCTATGGTAAACTTTCCCCAAGTTTTGTTGGCCATTAATATAGCATCCGTGTTAAGGCTGAGACTGGTAGAACGACTTAATCCGTAGAAACCATTTTTATCCCATGCATAATTAGCGCTGATGGCATTACGCCATTCGTTACGGGTTGTAGAAACGTCTAATCCACCTCGTATCATAGCTTTCAACCAAGGAGTAATCTCGTAACTTCCGGTAACGGACGAGGTCATCAAGTCAGTGTCGGAAGCATCAATTATTTCGTATGCTTTAAACCATGGGTTGTCGTACCATAGATTATCATACCAGTTTTGTTGGGAGTTCTCTTGTCCTTTTATCCAATAGTCCCTGAAATCGCGGATGTCATAGTCCGCACTACCCCAAATGACCAAGTCGTAGATGTAACTTCCGCTATAACCAGATCCGTTGTTATTTGTTGATTTGTGTTTGTTATAGGAAGCGGAAGCTTCGAGTTTGAATTTCTTCCATTCCATTTCACCGCCTACCGTGAAGATGGCCTTGTTCATATCTTGATTTGGGTATTGGCCACGGTTGTAGATATGTGTCATCGAGGCACGGAATGAACCGTACTTACCCTTCTGCGTGACGCTTACATTGTTGTTGGTCACAAAACTGAACTGGAGGAAGTTTTTGTAGTTGTTCTTCCCCTTGGAGGTCAGTTCCTGTTCTTCCCATTCGTAGGTATATGGATTGTAATGGATAGCGGTACGCCCGATGTCCAGCTTGTCTCCCCATATATAGCCGCTTTCGCCGTACACTCCGCTTTGTCCGCGGCTGTAGGAAGATTGCGTTTCCGGGAAAGCCAGATAGCCGGAGAAGAACATGGTGTTGCTGTTTACACTGACATTCAGACCGTCCTCTTCCGCTCCACGTTTGGTGGTAATCATGATGGCGCCGGAAGCTCCTCGTGAACCATACAGGGCAGAGGCCGTCGCACCTTTCAGCACATCAATAGATTCGATGTCATCCGGAGCAATGTCGTCCAGACCCACATTGTCGTAAGGAATACCGTCCACGATGACGATGGGCGTCTCACCGCGAAGCAGGATTTTTGCCCCTTCATTGAACTCGGTACTGTTCTGGATGTTCAAGCCGGCGATTTTTCCCGTCAGAGTAGAGGCAACGTCTACGCCTTTGGCCGTCGTCAATTTGTCGCCACCCACCTTCTGCACGGCGTATCCCAGCGCCTTTTCTTCCCGTTTAATACCCAAGGCTGTCACGACCACTTCGCCCAGTATCTCCGAGTCTTCTTTCAGCATGACTTTCACAGAAGTCTGGTTACCCACCTTGACTTCCACGGAAGCATAACCGATATAAGAAACCAACAGGACGTCTTCGCCGGTCACATTACCCAAAGTGAAGGCTCCGTTCACATCGGTGATAGTACCGTTTTCAGTCTGCCCCTTCACCGTCACGTTGGCACCAATCAGGGGTTCGCCCGCAGCATCTGTCACCACGCCCTTCACCTGCTTGCGCGTCTGTTGCTGGAGTCCCTTCGATGCCGTCTTAGCCTTGCGGATTAAGACCTGCCGATCGTTAATGTAATATTCCAGTCCCGTACCGTCAAACAACTGCTTCAGTATTTCCTGAATGGGTTTGTTACGCACGTCTACCGTCACCTCGCGGGAGAGGTCTACATCCGTCTCCCAGATAAAAATAAATTCGCTGTTTTTTTCCACGTAGTCCACCACGCTTTTCAGCGTCTGGTTTTGCAGACTGGCCGTAAATATCACCTTGTCCGCATAGCTTGCAGTTTCTGTCGCTGCATACGTTGTCGGGAACGACAATGTTAAAAATAGAACCAAACTCACACTTTTCTTTAAAGCGGGCATGAGTTTGCCTGTTTTTAAATTATTCTTCATATATTTGTATGTTTATTCTTGATATTACAAACAGTGTAAACAAAAATCACTTTTCAGGCCAGATGGTACGGCAATACCATTTGGCTTTTTTATTCAGGTCGTGTCATATCTCCATAGGCATTCTCCGTTTTTAAGGGTTATACTTCACAATTATTCAGTTCTCGTTTGATTTCAAAATAAACTCCTTCTCACCTTTGTACTCGTAGCGCACATCCAGTAACAGGCAGATGCTCTCCATCACGTTGCGCACATCCGCGTGCAGGTTCAGTTTTCCGCTCAGCAAGCGTCCTGCCGTCCGTTCATCCGTTTTTATACTACAGTTGTAATAACGCTCCAGCTGCCTCAACACGGTGCCTACCGGTTTCCCATTAACAACCAGCATATCATCTTTCCAGCCAACGTATTCTGCTACATCCACCGTTTGCACGCTTGTCGTACCGGCTGTACACACCAGCATCTCGTTAGGTGCCAGACGTATCTTTCCATCTCTTTTACCTGCACCTACCTCCACACTGCCTTTGGCCAGAACCACTGCTGTGCTGTCTTCATCGCAATAAGCTCTCACGTTAAAACTGGTTCCCAGCACCTGCACGTCCATCCCGTTCGTCTTCACGATGAAAGGACATTTTTCGTTGCGCGCCACATCAAAATAAGCTTCGCCTTCCAGCAACACTTCGCGCACACCTTTTTCAAACGTACGCGGATACACCAGTTTAGAACCTGCATTAATATAGATGTGCGTACCATCGGAAAGCACCACATCCGTACGTTTGCCATAAGGCACCAATATCTTGTTCACCACCTCATGTGTCCTGTTGTGCGGGTCGTTCTCCAGCTCCAATCGTCCGGCCACCAGTCCGCCTGTCTTATCGTAGTGTAAGGAAACATCATCATCTAACCGAAAATTCTGTTCACCGACATCCAGAATGATATTTTCATGCGCAGCAGGAAGTGTTTCTTTCTCCAACAGAGCCAAGTCCAAGCTTCCGGCATCCTCGGCCGGCCAATTATTCATAATCCACCATGTTCCTCCAAGCAATAAGGCCACCACGGCGGCAACCGAAACCACCGTCCTATATAGTCGTCGATAAATCACCCGTCTCCCCGTGTCATCCACTTTCCGCATGACTTCGTCAAACGAAGCTTCCACTTCCGTGGCATCCACTTCGTCTTCTTGACGGATGCGGGAAATCAGGCGCTTTGACATTTCGTCCAGTTCCTTACTGTTTTCAATCTGTATTTTGTTGTTTCGAGTCATTTCTTTCCTGTTTCTACCATAGAAACGGGTGTTTTTCTAAAAGGTACTCACGATTTAGAGAAAAAAAGCATGCCCAACGGCTCTTTCATCAAAGTTTGCGGTTTTTCCATACATAAGAGTGGATTTCCGGGAAATATCTCATTTTAGTACTTAAACCCAGAGGTCCATGTTAGAAACATAAAATAATCAATGTGTTACACGCACCGTTCATTAGAACGGCGGTTCTATTCGGCTGCAACTTTTACTAGCCCGTCATCATCTCGCGCAGGCGCACCATCGTGCGCGACAAGAGGTTTTTGCTGGACTGTACGGCCATGCCCAGCAGTGTAGCAATCTCGTGATGCGACATGTTCTTTATATAATAAAGGTATAGCACTTCACGCTGACGACCGGTCAGTCGGGCCAATGCCTGCCGAAGTTGTCTCTCCCTGTCCGTCGCCACGTCTTCCCCGAAGGGGTCTTCCACGTAGTCGGCCTCGAAATAGAAGTAGTCGGGACAATCCTCTATATGCTCCGTGAAGCGGAGGGAACGGAAGGCATCGGTCAACTTATGGCGAAAGGCGCAAAGCAGATAGAAACAGACATTGTCGGTGGGGTGCAGGTTGTGGCAGTTCTGAATCATCTTGACGAACAGGTTCTGAATCGTATCGCGCACCAATTCCTCATCGCCAGTCATACGGACACCATATGACTTCAACAGCGGATAGAAGCGCCGATACACTTCCCTAAAAGCGTCTCTCTCGCCTGCAATAAAAAGCTTCCAGACTTCTACGTCTTCAATATGTTCCCAAGCTGTTTTCATAATGTAGGCCTCAAAGTTACAAATAAAAACAAAAAAACAGGAAATGTTTTCTACGATAAAATGGGAACGTTACAGGAATGTAATATTAGGGATGCGAAATCAGGTTTAGGGATAAAAAAATGATGAATGAGGAATAAAAAAATAAGGCGGGAAAGAACTTAGCACCTACTCCCCACCTTATTCCTAAATCTTATTTAAAGCTCAACTTTCCTGTCCGGCGAACTCCATCAGGTAGGCCTTGACGAAACCGTCTATCTTGCCGTCCATCACACCGTTCACGTCGCTGGTCTGGTAGTTGGTACGGTGGTCCTTCACGCGGCGGTCGTCGAAGACGTAACTGCGGATCTGCGAGCCCCACTCAATCTTCTTCTTGCCCGCCTCAATCTTGGCCTGCTCAGCCATGCGGTGCTTCATCTCCTTGTCGTAGAGCATGGAGCGGAGGAGGCGGAGGGCATTCTCGCGGTTCTTGGGCTGGTCGCGCGTCTCGGTGTTCTCAATCAGGATTTCTTCTTCCTCGCCCGTGTAGGGGTCCTTGTACTGGTAGCGCAGACGGACGCCGGACTCCACCTTGTTCACGTTCTGGCCACCCGCGCCGCCGCTTCGGAAGGTATCCCAGGAGATGCGGGCCGGCTCGATGTTCACCTCGATGGTATCGTCCACCAGCGGAGTGACGAACACGGAGGCAAACGACGTCATACGCTTGCCCTGGGCGTTATAGGGCGACACGCGCACCAGGCGGTGCACACCGTTCTCGCCCTTCAGGTAGCCGTAGGCATAGTCGCCGCTGATTTCGATGGTACAGGTCTTGATGCCTGCCTCGTCGCCTTCCTGCAGGTTGGCGATGGTAGCCTTGTAGCCGTGGGTCTCGGCATAGCGCAGATACATACGCATCAGCATGCTGGCCCAGTCCTGGCTCTCCGTGCCACCGGCTCCGGAGTTGATTTTGAGCACACAGTCCATCTGGTCGGCTTCCTCGCGCAGCATGTTCTTCAGCTCCAGGGCTTCGACGGCTTCGGCAGCCTTGGCATAAGCCTCGTCCACTTCCTCTTCGGTCACCAGGTCGTCCTTATGAAAATCGAACGCCAGCTGCAGTTCGTCCGAAAGAGTCTTCACTTCGTTGTAGCCGGAAATCCACTGCTGGAGTCCCTTCACTTTCTTCATCTGTGCTTCGGCAGCCTTCTGGTCGTCCCAGAAGCCGGGTGCCTGCGTGCGGAGCTGTTCTTCCTCCACCTGGATTTTCTTGCCATCAATGTCCAGGTAGCGGTTCAGCGCCTCGGTACGGTCTTTGATATCTTTCAGTTGTTCAGCGGTTATCATAATAAAAATACTTTGTTTCGGAGTGCAAAGGTATGAAAAAAACGAATAACTTTGCAGTTATCAATCTAATAAGTCTATTTATGAACGCATTACTCAAGAAAATCGGCCTGCCGCTGCTCTGCTTGGCAGCCTTGGGCCTGAGTAGCTGTACGCAATCGAAGTACAGCTACGAGACAGTTCCCAACGACCCGCTCCAGGCGCGTATCTACACGCTGGACAACGGCCTGAAAGTGTACATGACCGTCAACAAGGACGAACCTCGCATCCAGACTTACATTGCCGTACGTGTGGGCGGCAAGAACGACCCCGCCGAAACCACCGGTTTGGCCCACTACTTCGAACACCTGATGTTCAAGGGCACCAACCACTTCGGCACCATGAACTACGAAGCTGAAAAGCCCTTGCTCGACCAGATCGAACAGACTTTCGAGGTCTATCGCAAGACTACCGACGAAGCCGAACGCAAGGCCATCTACCACACCATCGACAGCCTGTCGTACGAAGCCTCGAAATATGCCATTCCCAATGAATACGACAAGCTGATGGCAGCCATCGGCGCCAACGGTACCAACGCCTACACCAGCTTCGACGTAACCTGCTACACCGAGGATATCCCCAGCAACGAAGTGGAAAACTGGGCCAAGATTCAGGCCGAGAGATTCAAGAACTGCGTCATCCGCGGCTTCCATACTGAACTGGAGACGGTGTACGAGGAGAAGAACATGTCGCTGACCCGCGATGCCCGCAAGGTGTACGAACAGACGCTGGCCGCCCTCTTCCCCCACCATCCCTACGGCACGCAGACCGTGCTAGGCACACAGGAAGACCTGAAGAACCCCTCCATCACCAACATCAAGAACTACTTCAAGACGTGGTATGTGCCCAACAACATGGCCATCTGCCTCAGTGGTGATTTTGACCCCGACCAGATGATTGCCACCATCGACAAATATTTCGGCGACATGCAGCCCAACCCCAACCTGCCGAAACTCAACCTGCCCAAGGAAACCGACATCACGACTCCCGTGGTACGTGAGGTACTGGGTCCCGAGGCCGAGAACGTGACCCTGGCCTGGCGCTTCCCCGGCGCAGCCAGCAAGGAACTGGAAACGCTGCAAATTGTATCGCAGATACTGTACAACGGACAGGCCGGCCTCATCGACCTCGACCTGACGCAGCAGCAAAAAACACTGAGCGCCTACTGCTACCCGATGGCCATGAGCGACTACAGCGCCTTCATGATGGCCGGACGCCCCAAAGCCGGGCAGACGCTGGACGAGGTGAAGGACCTGCTGCTGGGCGAACTGAAGAAACTGCGTGACGGCGACTTCGACGAAAGTCTGCTGGAAGCCAACATCAACAACTTCAAACTCTACCAGCTGTACCAGCTGGAAAGCAACAGCGCCCGTGCCGACTGGTTCGTGCAGTCGTTCATCAACGGCAGCAACTGGGCCGACGAAGTGACTGCCCTGGACCGCATGGCCAAGCTGACGAAGCAGGACGTAGTGGACTTTGCCAACAAGTACCTGAAGGACGACAACTACGCCATCATCTACAAGCGTCAGGGCAAGGACCCCAACGAGATGAAGATTGCCAAGCCCGAAATCACTCCGATCGTGATGAACCGCGACACAGCCAGCGCCTTCCTGAAGGAACTGCAGGCCGAGGCCAAGAACGTGACGCCCATCGAGCCTGTCTTCCTGGACTACAGCAAGGACCTGAGCCAGCTGACTACCGGCAAAGGCGTGCCCGTACTCTACAAGCAGAACACCTCCAACGACCTCTTCCAGTTGATTTACCTCTTCGATATGGGTAACAACCAAGACAAGGCGCTGGGTACCGCCGCCCAGTATCTGGAATACCTGGGTACCTCGGACATGACGCCCGAACAGGTGAAGAGCGAGTTCTACCGCATGGCCTGCTCGTTCTACGTATCGCCGGGCAGCCGACGCACGTATGTCACCCTCTCCGGCCTCAACGAGAACCTGCCTGCCGCCATGGCTCTGTTCGAGAAGCTGCTGGCCGATGCACAGGTGAACGCCGAAGCCTATGCCAACCTGGCCAACGACCTGCTGAAGGCACGCAAGGACGCCAAGCTGAGCCAGGGTACCAACTTCGGCCGCCTCATCAGCTACGTGAACTATGGCCCGAAGAACCCCGCAACGAACTTGCTGAGCGAAGCCGAACTAAAGAGCATGAACCCGCAGGAACTGGTGGACCGCATCCACAGCCTGAACAGCTACAAGCACCGCATCCTGTACTACGGTCCAAGCAGCGACAAGGAACTTGTGGCCTTGCTCGACAAGGAGCACCGCACGCCCGCCACGCTGAAGGACGTGCCTGCCGGCGAGGACTTCAAGCAGCAGGCCACGCCCGAAACGAAGATTTACCTGGCTCCCTACGAAGCCAAGAACATCTATATGTCACAGATTTCCAACCGCGGCGAGAAGTTTGACGCAGCCATCGAGCCTGCCCGCCAGCTCTACAACGAATACTTCGGCGGAGGCATGAACTCCATCGTCTTCCAGGAGATGCGTGAGAGCCGCGGACTGGCCTACTCGGCCTGGGCCGGACTGAACAAGCCGGGCTATGCCGACGAGGACTACTACTTCATCTCGCAGATTTCGTCGCAGAACGACAAGATGCTCGACGCCATCAACACGTTCAACGACATCATCAACAACATGCCGCAGTCTGAAACGGCCTTCAAACTGGCCAAGGAGGGTATGATAGCCCGCCTGCGCACCGACCGCATCACGAAGATGAGCGTCATCTGGAACTACATCAATGCACAGGATTTGGGTGAGACAGTGGACAGCCGCATCAAGCTCTTCAACGACGTGCAGGGCATGACGCTGAAGGATGTCATCAACTTCCAGCAGAAATGGATCAAGGGACGCACGTACAGCTACGGCATCCTGGGTAACAAGAAAGAACTCGACATGGAGGCACTGAAGAAGATCGGTCCGGTTATCGAACTGACGACTGAAGATATCTTCGGATACTAAAACTGAACGGTTAACGGTGAGCGGTTAGTGGTTAGTGGTGATACTGACGACTAACCGCTTTTTTTATGCCAACCACTTACCACTAATCACTCACCACTAACCGCTAATTAACGTTTCCCGAACCGCCAGCCCAAGCCCAGCATCAGGTTGTTGGGGTCCTTGAAGTCATGCAGCTGGTAGCCCACGTGGAGGAAGAGGCGGGGCGTGACAAAGGTCTTGAGCGCCAAGACCTGATAGAAACCGCGGGTATCCTCGCCCTGCTGGATGAGGTTCCGGCCGAAACCTACGTTTACCGAGAAGATAGGCATATTCAGTTCGGCACGGAGCGACAGACCTACGGCAAACTGCTCGCGGAAAGGCGGACGATGAAACTTGATGTCGCCGCCACTGGTTCCTTCGACGTGATAGTCCTTGAGATTGGCACTCTCGTCGTACTGCGCATCCACCGACACACCGGCACGAAAATACCGGTTGACCCGATACATGGGATTGAAATTCAAGCCCGCCACACCAAACGAACCGGGAACCAGCAGGGGGCCGTTATCCAACAAGATTCCCCGACGACGTGTGGAACCGTAGAGCACCACGTCATAACTGATGCGCCCGGCCAAAGACGATGGTTCTTCCTTCTTCCCGACAGAAGCCGTCGCAGGTTCCGTCGCACTGTCTCCGAAAGTGCGTACCAGCCCGATGCGTGCTCCCACCGTATTGACACCCGAATTGGGGTAATTGGTATTGCCGTTCGAGTAGTGGGTCAGGTCGACACCCGCCGTCAAGTTCCATTGCGGAGCCACCTGCCAGTTCAGGAAGAAACCGGCATTGATGTAGGCGTTGATGCGCGAACCCACCACATCGTTATAATAATTGGTTTCGGGATTATACCGCTTCCAGCCGAACGAGGCTCCGAAGTTCCACTCATAATCCAGTGTCAGCTTCGGAGCCAGCTGTGCGATGCGCGAACCCTGAAAAGCATAGACCGCAACGGGTGTCCCGACCTCCGACGAATTGAAGAATGTGTTGTAGGCCACACCGATGCCCTGATAGGCATACGGATAAAGCCGTCCCAGACGGGAAGCGGGCGAGAAGCGGAAGGCATATTTCAAATGAGCCGAAAGAGCCGTATTGATAGGTTCGCCCGCCGCATTGTTACCCGTGAAGAAACTGCGGGTGGGAAAGACATAGCTGGGACGCAAGTCAAAACCGATGCTATGCGATGGACGGTGGCGGAGTGTGTCCGACGGTTGCTGCAAAGACTGGGCCCGAACGATGCCGCCGACGAGCGGCAGGCAGAGGGCTATCAGGAGAGTAAGAACGGTCTTCTTCATGGAAAGAGTCAGTAGATTATTTGTTGATGTTCACATCGCGTACGGCAGTTGTCAGCGAATAGCTTTGCGGAGTGTAAAGGTCGGCCCGGCCTTCAAGCACGCGGCGGCGGTCCGTCTGCGGGCAACTGGCATAAATCTTATAGGGAACGCTGGTATAACGGAACCAGCACTTCACGGTGCACTCTACCGCCTTGCCGGGCGGTACGACAACGGTATCTGTCACGGCTAGCAGTTCGTCAGACAAGGGGAATTCATAGTTTTCGCCCGAGAGCGGAAGTTCGTCGCCCAGCAAAGCAGGACTATTGTATTTGTCCAGGCGGGGTACGGGGACGACAGGCATCTCGGTGCCGAACATCTGGAACAGCGACGGGTCGATGCCGGGGTGCCACTCGTCGCCACCTCTGAAGGTGAAACTTTGTCGGAAGCTGTCATAAGGATGAAGCGGATATTTCCAGGGATTGTCCGTAAGATTGGTGGGAGAAATCACCATCCGATCTGTTCTCGCACTGTCTTGCTCCAAGTACCAGGAATCCAACGAATAGACGATACTGTCCAGCCGGTAGCGGGGTGAGGGTTCGAGAAGCAGCTCCACTTCGCGGTATTCGTACTCGTTGCCCACACCGAGGGAGAGCCGGCACGACTCCAGCCCGATGTTTTCGGCGTCCGAGATTCGCAGTTCCTTTCCTCCTGTACGCTCCAGTGTGAGCGAAAACTGCGGATAGCTGACCACGTATTTCGCCAGCCCGAGGTCACTGAAGTGGAAGGGGACGTCGAAATAGAGCTGGGTGCCGTCGGGAGCATAGATATCTCCCTGGATTTCTTCATACTGATCTTTCTTTTCCAGAAAGAGGCCGCGTACGTACCAATTGTCGCTGCCGAAGCGGAGGGTGGAGGCCGAGCCATCGGCGGGCACTTGCATGTTGTCTGTCGCGGGGGCGCACGAGTCAATGAAGACATCGGAGTTGCAGCCGCACAGCACAGCCATCAGAAAGAATATGGATAAAAGAGGAAAAGCTCTCTTCATGGCGTTCATAGTTTTAATTGGGTTACAAAGGAATGAAATATTATTCAGAAATCCAATAACCCAATCAAACTATCAACATATGTTCACTCTTCGTACATCCGATCGATAACCTCCTTATAGTTCTGGGCAACGACTGCCCGCTTCAGTTTCAGTGTATTGGTCAGCTCGCCACGCTCCATACTGAAAGGTTCGGGCAGCAACGTGAAGCGCTTAATCTGCTCGTAATGAGCAAACGACTGTTGAAGGGTATCAATGCGGTCGCGGTAGAACGCCACGATGGCAGGATGCTGCAGCAACTCGGCACGGTCCTTGCAGACAATGCCTTGTTCGCGGGCATACTTTTCCACCAAGTCATAAGCCGGTACAATGAGCGCCGAAACAAACTTCCGCTGGTCGGCAATGACAGCTATCTGGTCGATGTAGCGGTCTACAATCATACGCGTCTCCAAAGCCTGCGGAGAGATGTATTTCCCGTTCGAGGTCTTGAACAGGTCCTTGATACGTTCGGTCAGATACAAGGTACGTCCCTCCAGCCGTCCGGCATCACCCGTATGGAACCATCCGTCCTTGTCTATGGCAGCAGCCGTCGATACCGGTTTCTTGTAGTAACCCTTGGTAATGGTCTTGCCACGGAGCAGTATTTCGTTATTTTCACCGATCTTCACCTCCAGGTCGGGCATCACTTCGCCCACCGAGCCGATGACATAATTCACAGACGGGAAGCAGGAAACCGTAGCGGTAGACTCTGTCAGTCCGTAACCCACTACCATGTTGATGCCCACCGAGTGGACAAACTCACACACTTCATCCGACACAGCTGCTCCAGCAGTAGGAAAGAACGTGCCATTCTCAATACCGATGGTCTTCTTCAGCAAGGCATAGACCGTCTTTTCGTAGAATTTATACTTGAGATGCAACATCAAGGGAGGATTCTTCCCCTGACGCACGTATTGCAGGTTGTGTTCCCGGCCCACCTTGATGGCATCGAGAATCATGGCTTTCCGCATCCCCGACTCCTGGGCAATGCGCTCCTGCACGCCCTGATAGACTTTCTCCCAAAAACGAGGAACACTGCACATCATCGTCGGACGCACCTCCTTAATGGCCATCTGTACATCCTGCGGATGCAAGTTGATGCAAATCTGCACACCACGCTGAATGCAAACATACGTCCAGCCCCGTTCAAACACATGCGTCAGCGGCAGGAAACACAATGACACGTCACGGTCTGATATAAAGGGCAACCGAATCTGATGGGTACGGAAAGCCTCCAGATAATTGGAATGATGGAGCATTACTCCCTTGGGTTCACCCGTCGTACCAGATGTATAAAGGATGTTGGCCAAATCGTCAGGGGATGCCTGTGCCGAGCGGGCCTCCACCACTTCGTTGAAGGGCAAACCCTCGCCCAGCTTCATGAACTCATCGAAATAGACGGACGTCATGTCACGGGGATCGCGCACCACGCTGCGGTCGAAAATAATCAGCTGTTGCAACGACTGGCAAAGCCCGAACACTCGGAAAGCCGCATCGTACTGAAACTGTTCTCCCACAAACAGGAAACGAATCTGGGCATCATTGATAATATATTGGACCTGGGCAGGCGAACTGGTGGCATACAGGGGAATTGTGACCGCCCGATTGGCAAACGCCGCAAAATCGACAAACAGGCATTCCGGCTTGTTCTGTGAGAAAATGCCTACGTTTTCCTGCTCCGCAATGCCCAACGCCACCATCGCATTGGCAGCCTGACGCACGTCCTGCGAAAACCGGTTCCACGTAATCGGAATCCATTGTTGCGTTCCATAGTCCCTGTATTTCAGGGCCACTTTTTCTCCATACTTCTCTGCCTGGCGGTGAACCAATACAGATAAATGATGATAAACCATGATTGTGCGATTTGGTTAATATGTTGCAAAGTTATTAGTTTTATTTGAAACTAATTCATAAAAAGCAAATAATTGTAACATTTTCTTCGTATTGTTCCGTGAAAATGCCCCACTAAGAAATAACAAGGGAATCGGAAGAATGTTCCGAATTTATCCGTATGTTTGCAACCGGAAACAGACTAAAGACAAAATGAAAGACATGAAATACGATATTCCTGCTCTGACCGCTGAAGCTGTCGGCCTGCTCAAAGCGCTGATCAGCATTCCCTCCGTCAGCCGCGACGAGGAAAAGGCAGCCGACTGCCTGCAACAATACATCGAACTGCAAGGCATGCAGACCGGCCGTAAAGGTAATAATGTATGGTGTCTCGCTCCCGGATTCGACCTGAAGCGTCCCACCCTGCTGCTCAATTCGCACATCGATACCGTAAAGCCCGTACAAGGTTGGCGCAAGGATCCCTATACGCCCCAGCTCGAACCGAACGGCAAGCTCTACGGGCTGGGCAGCAACGACGCAGGTGCCAGCGTAGTAAGCCTGCTGCAGGCTTTCCTCACGCTGTGCCGCACCACCCAACATTACAACCTCCTCTACCTGGCCTCGTGCGAAGAAGAAGTATCGGGAAAGGAAGGTATCGAAAGCGTCCTGCCCCAACTGCCACCCATCGCCTTCGCCCTTGTGGGTGAACCGACGGAGATGCAGCCCGCCATCGCCGAAAAGGGACTAATGGTACTGGACGTTACCGCGACTGGGCGATCGGGCCATGCCGCCCGCAACGAGGGCGACAATGCCATCTACAAAGTGTTGGACGACATCGCCTGGTTTCGCGACTATCAATTCCCAAAGGTATCTCCTCTGCTGGGGCCCGTGAAGATGAGCGTGACGATGATCAATGCCGGCACGCAACACAACGTCATCCCCGACCGCTGCACATTCGTGGTTGATATCCGCAGCAACGAGTGCTATACCAATGAAGAACTGTTTGAAGAAATCAAGAAAAACATCCATTGCCAGCCGCAGGCCCGTTCGTTCCGTCTGAGCTCGTCGCACGTATCTCCCGAGCATCCGTTGGTACAGCGTGCCGTTGCCATGGGCCGTACTCCTTTCGGCTCACCCACCCTCTCCGACCAGGCCCTGATGCCCTTCCCCTCCATGAAGATGGGGCCCGGCAAGAGTGCCCGCTCGCACACGGCAGACGAATTCATCTTCGTCAAGGAAATTGAAGAGGCCATCGGACTGTATCTGGAATTGCTGGACGGAGCAGAGCTGTAACGTCACCGGTTGAGCCACGGTTCAGGGTTGAGCTTCTCCTTTTCCCTGCGCAGCTGGAAGTGAAGCACCGTGCGCCCGCCGTCTGTCCCGTCAGAGAAAATAGAGCCAAGTGTCTGCCCTGTCTTTACGACATCATCAGCCTTGACCGAAGCCGAAGACAGGTTGCAATAAACGGAGATATAGGCACCGTGACGTACCAGGATATTGAACAGGCCGTTCAGCTGGAACACGGCAGCCACCTTACCATCGAAGACAGCCCGGGCCTGCGCACCCGGCTTGGCCTGTATGTCGATACCCTTGTTGTCGAGCTTCACACCCCGCAGTCCGGGTACGGTATATTCGCCGTAATGACTGGTAATGATATAAGGACCGGTAACCGGTACAGGAAGTTTTCCCCGGTTATTGGCAAAAGTACCGGACAGCTGGCGGTCGGCCTTGTTCATCGTATACGTTTCCAACGGTGTAGCCTTCGGACGATCTGATGACGCTGCTTCGCTCTTGCCTCCGGCCTTCTTGCGGGCTGCCGCCTCCCGCCGGGCTTCCTCTTCGGCCCGTTTGCGAGCCTTCTCTATCTCTTCAGCAATCAGGCGGTCGATACGGGCATTCAGTTGATTAGCCTCTTTCCGTTTCTTGCTGATCTCACTCTGCAGACTACGCTGTTTCTTGCGCAAGTTGTTCACCAAAGCCTTCTGTTCCTTTTCCTGCTGTTCCAGACGAGTCTTTTCATCTTCTCGTTCCTTCAACAAATCTTCCTTGGCCTTGCGTGCCTGTGTCAGCTCAGCCCGCTTGTTACTGATCTGTTTCTGTTTCTTCAGGATTTCTTCCCCTTGCATACGCTGGTAGGAAGCATATTCACGCACGTAGCGCAGACGCCGATAGGTCTGTTCCAGAGTAGAAGCTGAAAAAATGAACAACAACTTGTCCTGAATCGTGTGGTTGCGGTAAAGGTAATTAACCGAAACGGCATATTTTCCCTTCTTGTCCTTCAGTTCCTGTTGCAATCGATTGAGCTGGCGCTGCAGGGAAGTCAGTTCCTGGTCAATAAGCTCCACATCGTGATTGATGGACAGAATATAGCGTTTACGCTCTTCAATCTGCCCCGTCAATGCCGCCAGGCCCTTCAACTGGCTGCCGACATTTTTTTGCGTTGACTTCAAAAGGCTTTCCGACTCAGCAATCTGCTTCTGCAAGGCACCACGTCTGCTTTCCAGCTCCTTTATCAGCTTGTTAGACTGAGCCATCAACGGCAACAGCAGACAGAGGCAACCCGCCAACACACACAAGAACCGCTTCATAGGCTCATCAGCAATTCAAGGATTTCGTACAATTCTACCCGCTGGTAACGTGAAGAAAGCTGCGTCGGCGTCAAATTGAAGGGCTTCGTAGAAAAGTCCGTAAGCTCAATCTTCCCCTTTTCCAGCGAAGGAATGCCCAGTTCGCTACCAGTCAACGTATTCTTTCCGCCCGGACGTGAAGCTGCATACAATAATTTTTCCAAGTGCTGGAAAGTGGCCTTCTTGGGAAGTATACCTTTCAGCTCCTGGCGGGAAGCTTGTACATAACGCTTGCCCATGCGATCCACCAGAATCACTTCCTCAGGAGTAACATCAATACGAGCTACCTCCGAGCGCAAAATAGGCATGAGGAAGGAGAGCTGCATACGTTCACCCGCCTTCAGCTTCATCGTGCCGTTGACCGTCAGTACGGCATCCTTGGAAGGTACCGTCAGAACGACCTTGGACGAAAGGAAACCGGTTTCTCCCTTGGTTCCCTCTGCCTGACGAGAGGTCTTACAACCTGCCAGACCTATTAACAAAGCCATGAGCCACATCAAACGGACCAATGGCCGACAACAGAATATCTTTATAGTTTTCATCATCATTCAGTCTTTTGTTCCGGTTCACGGATGTATTTCCGCAACTTTATCTTCTGTTTCAAGGTTTTCGAATCACTGCCCATGTCGAGCGCCTGCTGCCAGTACTTCACGGCATCCTCCACTTCACCCGCCATGTAATAGATGTCGCCGCAATGCTCCACCACCTCGGCACTTTTCTCTCCGTCACTCTTCATGGCCTGGTCGATATACAGACGGGCTTGGGCATAATTGCCTTTCTCGAACAGAATCCAGGCATAGGTATCCAAATAGGTGGCATTCTGCGGTTCGGCTTTTACCGTCTTGTAACTCATTTCCTCTGCCTTGTCCAAATTCTTTCTCTCCAAGGAAAGATAATAGGCATAATTATTCAGCGCGCCAATGTTGTTCGGATTATAGACCAAAGCCGAATCATAGGCGGCATAGGCCTCCTCGTCCCGCTTCTTCATGTGCCAGGCATCGCCAATGATGGCATAGAAGTCGGACACCACCTCCTTCGGACTGTTCTTGGTGACATGCGTCAATGCCTTGCGGGATATTTCGAGTACATCGTCCGTACGTTCAGCCTGATTATAGGCAATGGCCAGATAGAAATAGAACTCCAACATGTCCGGATTGGACTCTACGCCCGCCTCGCACAACCGGATGATTTCCTTATAATCTTCTCCCCGCACCGCTTCACCCAACAGTGTCATGCGGGCAGCCGTATTGGTCGGATCGATGTCGAGTACCTTGTTGAGCACCGGCACCGACTGCTTGTTCATCCCCTTGGAAAGAAGGTATTGGGCATAAAGCATCGGCATGTTGGCATCATCGGTATCCTGCTCCATGATGCGGTCGAACAAAGTAATGATACGTGTGCTGTCTTTACCAGCCTGTTCGTTCTGTACAATCAGACGGCGCATCACGTTCAGTTTGGTCACCGGTTCCACTTTCCTGTTCAGTAGGATGGTGTCCAGCTGCTGGTCGTAGAGTTCCTTCTGCCCAGTTTCCTCGTAATAGGAAGCCATGGAATAGAGTGCCATCGCATTATCAGGTTCTTCGGCCAGCACCTTCTGATAGAGCGCATGGGCCTCCTCCATCTTACCATTTTCCAGATAGACATCGCCAAGCACTACCTGATAACGGAGCTCGTTTGGATACTCGGCCACCAGGCTTTCCATTTCACGGAAGGCGTTCTTACGGTCTTCCTGCTGCAAATAGATGCGGAACTTCTCCATACTGATCTGTTCGCTCTTTCCCAGCTTGTCTTCGAGCCGGTTCAGAAGAGCCAGTACCCGATCGTACTTCTGCTGGCGATTATAGATGTCCAGCAGATTGTATACAGGATCCAGTTTGTCGGGGAAGCGTACCGCCATATCCTCCAACAAGTTGACAGCCTTATCCGTTTCTTTCTGCTGCTGATATAAGTTTACCAGCCCCTGCGCATACCAATAATTGTCAGGAGCATAGTGCACAGCCTTTTCCAACGAAGCCACCGCCTGCTTTTCCTGCTTCAGAGCCATGTAGTACTGGGACAATTCGAACAAGGCCGAAGGAGCATTGGGGCGGATGTGCAGGCAATGTTGCAGCAAGTCGAAAGCTGCATCATACTTCTGCAAAGTCTTCATCCGCACAGCTTCCAGGAAGAAATAATCGTACTTGCGCTGGAGAGCCGGCGCCAAGGTATCAGCAGGAATAGCCATTGCGGCATCTGCCGACACTCCCGCTCCGTTTCCTTTACGAACCATTCCGCACGAAACCAGCAGGCACACCGAGAGCAGTACTCCCAGCCATCTATTCAGTTTATGTTTCATCACTTGCTTCATTCGTTTTTCCATTCACAGACTTCATACACCGGTATGTCCGAAGCCACCGGTACCGCGCCGAGTTTCGTCCAACACCTCCACCTCTTCCCAGGCTGCCTGTTCGTGTTGGGCAACCACCATCTGGGCAATACGTTCGCCGTCTTCGATGACAAACGGTTCGTCAGACAAGTTAATCAGAATAATGCAGATTTCCCCGCGGTAATCAGCATCGATTGTACCTGGAGAGTTGAGTACCGTCACGCCTTTCTTTAAGGCCAAACCACTGCGGGGACGCACCTGTGCCTCGAAACCGGGAGGCAAGGCAATGTACAGTCCGGTGGGCACTAGACAGCGCTGCATGGGGGCAAGTGTCAGGGGTTCGGACAGGTTGGCACGCAAGTCCATGCCCGCCGACAAAGGAGTGGCATAGGCTGGAAGCGGATGCTTCGAACGGTTGATTATCTGAACTTTCAGCATATTCGGTATCGTCTAACTAATTTTATGTACTTATTTAACGGGCGAAAGTACGGATTTTGAAGCAAATAGTCATACATTTGCAGTTAAATTATAGTAACCGGATTTGTATTTTATCAAACACCAAGCTCACATACACCCATGATGAACTGGAACACCCTCCTGTCAGCCAAGCGTTTCGGACTGGAAGAATTCCATCAGGAACGCCACGAAAACCGCTCTGAATTCCAACGCGACTACGACCGTCTGGTCTTTTCGGCTCCCTTCCGCCGTCTTCAGAACAAGACACAAGTATTCCCGCTGCCAGGCAGCATATTTGTGCACAACCGACTGACGCATAGTCTGGAGGTGTCGTGTGTGGGACGATCGTTGGGCAACGACGTGGCAAAGGGCATCCTGGTCCGTCAGCCCGAGCTGCAACACAGTTTCCTGCCTGAAATAGGCGCCATTGTTTCAGCCGCCTGCCTGGCCCACGATCTGGGCAATCCACCCTTCGGTCATTCGGGCGAAAGGGCCATCTCGACCTTCTTTTCCGAAGGTAAAGGACTTGCCCTGAAGGAACAACTCAGCGAAAACCAATGGGAAGACTTCACTCACTTTGAAGGCAACGCCAATGCCTTCCGCCTGCTGACCCATCAGTTTGAAGGAAGACGGCCAGGTGGATTCGTACTGACCTACTCTACCCTGGCCAGTATCGTAAAATACCCCTTTTCATCGAGCCTGGCCGGGCGGAAATCGAAATTCGGATTCTTTGCCAGTGAGGAAGAAAGCTTCCGCCGCATTGCCGAAGAACTGGGAATGACGAAACTGAACGAGCAACCGCTGAAATATGCCCGCCATCCACTGGTCTACCTCGTGGAAGCAGCTGATGACATCTGCTACCAAATGATGGACATCGAAGATGCACACAAGCTGAAGATACTGACGACCGACGAAACCAAGGACTTGCTTCTGTCTTACTTTGACGACGCTCGCAAAGCCCATCGGGAAGAAACACTGAAAATTGTGAGCGATGTCAACGAGCAGATTGCCTACCTGCGCTCCAGCGTCATCGGACTGTTGATACGCGAATGCACACAGGCCTTCCTGGACCACGAAGAGCAGATTTTAGCTGGTACGTTCGAAGGTCCGCTCATCAGACACATCAGCCCCCTGCCCGCCTCGGCCTACCGACACTGTTCCGAAGTGTCGCAAGAGAAAATCTATCGTTCACGCGACGTGCTCGACATCGAGCTGGCCGGTTTCCGCATCATCGGTACCCTACTGGAGCTAATGATCGAAGCTGTTTGTTCACCTGAAAAGGCTTACTCCAAGCTGCTCATCAATCGCGTGTCCAATCAGTACAAAATAAAATCGCCCGTATTCTATGAAAGAATACAGGCGGTATTGGATTATATCTCAGGCATGACCGACGTCTTTGCCCTCGACCTTTATCGGAAAATCAACGGCAACAGCCTACCAGAAATCAGCTGACAGACGCCAGACCGACGTACAGCTTCGTCCCTGTTTAGCTTAAGCTTTCTTATTGAACACAAAGCGGCTGACATCCTGTTCGTTCTCGACGAACGACTGGATGTGGCGGATGCGCTTCTCAGCCAGGATTTCGTCGACGGCAATCAGGATACCAGTTTCCTCCACATCACCAAACTCGTAGTTGATGGCCGTGCCGAACATGCGCATCGTAGGGCTCAGGCTCATGTAAGCATTGACCAAGGGAGGAATGTTATAGCCCACCTTGCGTATCTCAGCATTCAGTATCTTGTAATCGTCCTTGAATGAATCCTTGCAGAACAAGGCGGCCAACTGCTTCTCGTCGGTCTCCAAGTGAAGCGGCTCTATCGGCACAACCAGCCCCTCCTTGTCAGCAAAATGCTTGTGCAGGAAATAGAGTATCATGTCACGACTCAGACGGTGATAGCTGGGATACATGGTCACCTTGCCGAAGAAGTACTTCACATTGGGCATCACTACGGTCAAGGCGCCCAGGCCGTCCCACAGATTGTCCAGCGCAAAAAGCCCCTTGCTGTCGGCACGGGTGGACTGATATTCCAACGTGACGAACGAACGTCCCAATTCAATGGTTGTGGGCAGATACTCCTTAAGGAACTTCTCGGAGAAGTGGAACATGTGCGAGGTGGCCAAAATGGGAGCTCCCTTCTCGTCGAACCTCACGTCCGTGCCCAATATATACCGATACCCCCCCAGTATTTCCTCCGCTTCCGGATTCCACACAATCAACTGCTTGTAGGGATTCTCCATCGTGTCATACTCATCAATGTCCATCGACATGCCCGTTCCGCCACCGGCTGCCCTGAAGGCTATCTCGCGCAAACGGCCGATTTCCCTCATCGTGTTCGGTGCATCCTGTGCGGTGACAATGTATATCTGGTTGTGACTGCGGTTGGTCATGCGCAGACGCTTGTCTTCTGTCAGCTCCGCTTTCAGCAACGCCTTGTCTACCGGTGCAATAATCTCTTCCATACTCATTACCTATTTTTCTATAAACTCAATGTCCTTACAACTTATATACGATATCCTTGACGTACTGTGCCCACTGTACGGGCGTCTTCGACTTGTCGAACGTCTGCCACGGAATGGGTTTTCCGATGGTGACGGTAAAAGTCTTGTGACGGTTCTTCAGCATCTCGTCCGCCAGGTACAGCATGGCGATGTTGAACTTGATACCTAAAAATTTACACAGATTGGCCAGATTATAAAAGAAATTGGAATTACGTCCCTCGAAATGAATGGGGACCACATCGCGCTGATGTTCCACACTCTTTACGATGAATGCCTTCTTCCAGTCCAGATCGGCAATCACCCCGCCCTTCTGACGGCGCGAGCAAAGGCCGGCCGGAAACATGATGAGCTGGTTATCTGACGCAAAGCCTGCTTCCACCAGCTTCGGGAAGTCCTTGGCCTGACGACCGGTCTTGTTAATGGGAATGCAGAGGGGAGCCAAGCCGTGCAGGTTCATCAGCAGGTCGTTTACCAGGTATTTCACCTTGCCGTTGTAGTGCCTGCCCAGCACATAACCCAAGGCAATGCCGTCCTGCCCGCCCAGCGGATGGTTGGAGACAAACGTACACAACTTGCCTTCCGGCAGGTTCTCCCGTCCTTTCACTTCAATCTTGTCGTCCAGAAACTCCAGGCAGGCCTCCAGAAAGTCAACGCCGACCTTGTCCTTCGATTCGCGCAGAAAGACGTTCAGCTCGTCCTGATGCACAATGTGCTTCAGATACGAAACGACGAAACGGGGCACGTACTTCGACTGCTTCGGAGCCTTTTCCCGAAGAATGCGGTCGATGTCGATCAAAAACAAAGAGTCTTCTGCCATTCTTTATCCAGATAAAATACTGCGCAAAATTAACGCTTCTTTTTAATTATCTGCAAGACTTTGACAGAAAATACACCCGAAAACTGACAAAAGACACCCGAAAGCTATCAATAAACAGATTTTCCCCCTATTATTGCTTGTTTTCCGGCGACCCTACCGGCAGATTGTCCGTATCATTGCAACGTCGAAATCAAAATACGACAACTAACCCTTTAACACGCATGTATGATATGAACAGTGCAACATTTACAAAAGCCTTGGTGGGAATGCAGGACGACTTGCTTCGTTTTGCCTACAAGCTCACCGCCGACCACGAAGACGCAAACGACCTTCTTCAGGAAACTTCCTTGAAAGCTCTCGACAACGAAGACAAATATACCCCCGAAACCAACTTCAAAGGATGGGTCTACACCATCATGCGCAACATCTTCATCAACAACTACCGCAAGATGATGCGCGACCAGACCTTCGTTGACCAGACGGACAACCAGTATCACCTGAACACGCCGAGCGAAAGCTACGCCGACAGCACCGAAACGGCCTACGATCTGAAAGAGATGCACCGCATCGTCAACGCGCTGCCCAAAGAATATCGCATACCGTTCTCCATGCATGTGGCTGGTTTCAAGTACCGCGAGATTGCCGAAAAGCTGGGCCTTCCCTTGGGTACCGTGAAGAGCCGCATCTTCTTCACGCGCCAGAAGCTGCAACGCGAACTGAAAGACTTCGTATAACCCTCCCTAACCAGTAAGGTGCAAGCGTCTTTTCGCCCGAAAAGACTGCGTATATTTTTAGTTGTGCAAATGAAAAGACAGGCTCCACCCGAAGCCTGTCTTTTTTGTTTTATCAAGCCAACGCCAGAGCCCTCCGCCGACAGGCCACATATCAAACGAAAACAATCATTCTCTGACGGAAAAAGACCGAATGTTCTACAACAAAGAAAGCAATGTTTTCCTGCAAAGAAAGCAATGTTTTGCATCAGAAGAAGCAATGTTTTCCACCGTTTCCGACACAGAAGCCCATACTTCCTCCGTAAACGCTGTTTTCACTTAAAGTATCATTCGCACAAGCAGGCAGAACCCTCTGCAAACAAAGGATTTAAGGTTGTTGAAAACTTGTTCATTGATTTTAGTGAAAACCTTGCCCATAATTGTGGAGAAATGTGTACTTTTACAGCCGTTTTATATTACTAAGGTGCAAATGGCAGAAAAAGAACCGACATACCACATCCCCGTGCTGCTGAAACCCAGCGTAGACGGCATGAACATCCGCCCGGACGGAACGTACGTCGACGTGACCTTCGGCGGAGGAGGACACTCGCGCGAAATCCTGTCCCGACTGGGCGACGGCGGACGACTGCTGAGCTTCGACCAGGACGAGGACGCCGAACGCAACATCGTGGCCGACCCGCACTTCACCTTCGTGCGGAGCAACTTCCGCTACCTGCACAATTTCCTGCGCTACTACGGCGTGGAGCAGGTGGATGCCGTCCTGGCCGACTTGGGCGTGTCGTCCCACCACTTCGACGACAGCGAGCGGGGCTTCTCCTTCCGCTTCGACGGCCGGCTGGACATGCGCATGAACAAACGCGCAGGCCTCACCGCGGCCGACGTGGTAAACACCTACGACGAAGAACGCCTGGCCGACGTGTTCTACCTCTACGGCGAACTGAAGAACAGCCGCAAGCTGGCCGCCCTGCTGGTCAAGGCGCGCAATACGCAGAAGATTGACACCATCGGCGACTTTCTCGAACTCGTGAAGCCCCTCTTCGGCCGCGAGCGCGAGAAGAAGGAACTGGCCAAGGTCTTCCAGGCCCTGCGCATCGAGGTGAACCAGGAGATGGAAGCCCTGAAGGAGATGCTCTATGCCGCCACCGAAGCCCTGCGCCCGGGCGGACGACTGGTCGTCATCACCTATCACTCGCTGGAAGACCGCATGGTGAAGAACATCATGAAGACGGGCAACGTGGAAGGCAAGGCGGAGAAGGATTTCTACGGCAACGTACAGACACCCTTCCGCCTCGTAAACAACAAAGTGATTGTGCCCGACGAAGAAGAGGTGGCCCGCAACCCCCGCTCGCGGAGCGCCAAACTGAGAATAGCAGAAAAACGATGAGATAAAGGAGACATGGCAATGGAAAGCAGACAAGAAAACATCGCGCAACCGGAAAAGAAAAGCAAGCACGCATCCTGGAGGAGCATCGTGGGAGGAGACATCCTGGCCACCGACTTCTTCCGCCGGCAGACCAAACTGCTGGTACTGGTCATGGTGCTCATCATCTTCTACATCCACAACCGCTACGCCTGCCAGCAGCAGATGATAGAGATTGACCGGCTGAAGAAGGAACTGACCGACATCAAGTACGACGCGCTGACCCGCAGCTCCGAACTGATGGAGCGCAGCCGCCAGTCGCGCATCGAGGAGTACATCTCCACCCGCGAGAGTGATCTGCAAACGGCAACCACCCCTCCCTATCTGATCAAGTAAAACCACAAAACGGAACAAACAACCATGGCTGTAAACAAAAAAAACATAATGACCCGCTACTTCTTCGTCGTGCTGCTGATGTCGCTGATGGGGATAGCGGTGGTAGTCAAGGCCGGCTTCATCATGTTTGCCGAGCAAGGCTACTGGAAAGACGTGGCCGACCGCTTCGTACGAGAAGGTGTGCCCGTCAAGCCCAACCGCGGCAACATCCTCTCGGCCGACGGCAAGTTGATGGCCAGTTCCCTGCCCGAATACCGCATCTACATGGACTTCAAGGCCGGCGGACACCAGAAGGACACCATGCTGATGAACCACCTGACAGAAATCTGCGAAGGCCTGCACAAAATCTTCCCCGACCGGAGCGCCGCCCAGTTCAAGGCCCATCTGCTGAAGGGCCGCAAGAAGGGAAGCCGCAACTACCTGATCTACCCCAAACGAATCTCATACATCCAGTACAAGGAAGCAAAACGCCTGCCAGTGTTCAATCTGAACAAGTACAAGGGAGGCTTCCACGAACTGGCCTACAACCAGCGTAAGAAGCCGTTTGGCTCACTGGCCGCACGTACGCTGGGCGACCTCTATGCTGATACGGCCCAAGGAGCCAAGAACGGCATCGAACTGGCCTTCGACTCCCTGCTGAAGGGACGCGACGGCATCACCCACCGCCAGAAGGTGATGAACAAGTACCTGAACATCGTAGACCGCCCGCCCGTGGACGGATGCGACATCATCACCACCATCGACGTGGACATGCAGGACATCTGCGAAAAGGCATTGGTAGACAAGCTGAAGGAGCTGGAAGCCGTGTCGGGCGTAGCCATCCTGATGGACGTACCTACGGGCGACGTCAAGGCCATCGTCAACATGACCCGCGGACAGGACGGCAACTATTACGAGATGCGCAACCTGGCCATCAGCAACCTGCAGGAGCCCGGCTCCACCTTCAAGACTGCCTCCATCATGGTGGCACTGGAGGATGGAAAGATTACACCCGACTATACCGTCGACACGGGCAACGGCATCAAGATGATGTACGGACAGGCCATGCGCGACCATAACTGGTACAAGGGCGGCTACGGTGTCATCGACGTGAACCGCATCATGGAAGTGTCGTCCAACATCGGTGTGTCGAGCATCATCGACCAGTTCTACAAGGACGACCCGCAGAAGTTTGTGGACGGCTTGAAGCGTATGAGCATCGACCAGCCGCTGCATCTGCAGATACCTGGCGAAGGTATCCCAAATATCAAAGGGCCGAAAGAAAAGTATTTCGCCAAGACTACCCTGCCATGGATGAGTATCGGCTACGAAGTGCAGATACCGCCCATCAACATCCTGACCTTCTACAACGCCATTGCCAACAACGGCACCATGGTGCGGCCCCGTTTCGTGACCAAGGCCGTAAAGGACGGTGAGACGGTGGAAGAATATCCGGTCGAAGTCATCAATTCCAAGATTTGTTCGGACCATACCTTGGACCAGATACGCACCATCCTGCAGAACGTCGTCAGCCACGGATTGGCCAAACCGGCCGGCAGCAGCCAGTTCCACGTATCGGGAAAGACTGGTACGGCACAGATTTCGCAGGGGGCAGAAGGCTATAAAGGCGGCGTCCGCAACCACCTGGTCAGCTTCTGCGGATACTTCCCCTCGGAGCAACCACGATACAGTTGCATCGTTTCCATCCAGATCAACAAAGGCATCGCCTCGGGTGGTGGCATGGCAGGAAGCGTATTCGGCAAGATTGCGGAAAGAGTGTATGCCAAGAACCTGCACTTCGACCTGAGCAATGCCATAGACAGCACCACCAACGTCATTCCCTCCGTCAAGGCCGGCAACCTGAACGAAACGCTCCGCGTGCTGGAAGGTCTGAAGGTCCCTGTACAGAAGGACTTCAAGCTGGCGGATGGCCGCACCACCTGGGGACATGCCCAGCAGTCGCCCAACGCCGTCATCCTGCAAACCGAAAGCGAGAAATCGGGACAGGTGCCCAACGTCATCGGGATGGGAGCCAAAGATGCAGTCTATCTGTTGGAAAGCAAGGGATTGCGCGTACAGGTTTATGGCATCGGCAAAGTGAAAAACCAGTCGATAGCCGGCGGAAGCAGGATAGTGAAAGGACAAACCATTAGTCTGCAACTGAAACAATAAGGAACAACGAATGAAAAGAGGAAGAAGCCCAACACGGGTTCCTCCTCCATAATCCATTATAACGATAGATATATGAAACTGAACGAATTGTTGAAAGCCATACAGCCGGTAAAAGTGACCGGCAGTACTGACATCGAGATAACTGGAGTAAACATCGACTCACGACTGGTGGAAACCGGTCACCTGTTCATGGCCATGCGTGGCACGCAGACCGACGGGCACGCCTACATTCCCGCCGCCATCGAAAGAGGAGCAGTAGCCATCCTCTGTGAGGAGATGCCGGAGCAAACCAATCCCGACGTAACCTACATACAGGTCAAGGACAGCGAAGATGCCGTAGGCAAGGTGGCAACCACCTTCTATGGCGACCCCACTTCCAAAATGGAACTGGTAGGCGTCACCGGCACCAATGGCAAGACAACCATCGCCACCTTATTATATAATGTGTTCCGCTACTTCGGCTACAAGGTAGGACTGATATCAACCGTATGCAACTACATCGATGACCAGCCGATACCGACCGAACATACTACGCCAGACCCCATCACCCTGAACCGTCTGTTGGGACAGATGGCCGATGCCGGATGCAAGTATGCCTTCATGGAAGTCAGCTCGCACTCCATCGCCCAGAAACGCATCAGCGGCCTGCGCTTTGCCGGTGGCATCTTTACCAACCTGACGCGCGACCACCTGGACTATCACAAGACGGTGGAAAACTACCTGAAGGCCAAGAAGAAATTCTTCGACGACATGCCTAAGGATGCTTTCAGCCTGACCAACCTGGACGACAAGAACGGACTGGTGATGACGCAGAACACCCGTTCGCACGTATACACTTACTCGCTCCGCAGCCTAAGTGACTTCAAAGGACGGGTACTGGAGTCACACTTCGAAGGCATGTTGCTCGAGTTCAACAACCACGAAGTAGCCGTCCAGTTCATCGGTCGCTTCAACGCATCCAACCTGCTGGCCGTATTCGGCGCCGCCGTCCTGTTGGGCAAGAAAGAAGAAGACGTATTGGTAGCACTGAGCACCCTACATCCGGTAGCCGGACGCTTCGATGCCGTTCGCTCGCCGGGCAAAGGATACACTGCCATCGTCGACTACGCCCATACGCCTGATGCGCTGGTCAACGTACTGAACGCCATTCACGGCGTACTGGAAGGCAAAGGAAAAGTCATCACTGTGGTAGGTGCCGGCGGTAACCGTGACAAAGGCAAGCGCCCCATGATGGCCAAGGAAGCCGCCCGCTTGAGCGACCGTGTCATCATCACCAGCGACAACCCGCGCTTTGAAGAGCCGCAGGACATCATCAACGACATGCTGGCCGGACTCGACCAGAACGACCTGCAGAAAACCATCAGCATCGTAGACCGCCGCGAAGCCATCAAGACGGCCTGTCTGCTGGCACAGCCGGGCGATGTCGTGCTGGTAGCTGGCAAGGGACACGAAAACTATCAGGAAATCAAAGGAGTAAAACATCACTTCGACGACAAGGAAGAACTCTTGAAGATTATGAACTGAGCAACAACCATTCATTGTATATTGTAAACGATTCATTGCTATGTTATACTATTTGTTCCATTGGCTTGACCAGTATGACTTCCCGGGTGCGGGCATGTTCGGCTACACGTCGTTCCGCGCTTTGATGGCCATCATCCTGGCTCTGCTGATTTCCACAATCTGGGGTGACAAATTCATCCATCTGCTGAAACGGAAACAGATTACCGAAACCCAACGCGATGCCAGCATCGATCCGTTCGGAGTAAACAAGGTAGGCGTTCCCAGCATGGGAGGCATCATCATCATCTTTGCCACCCTCATTCCCTGTCTGCTGCTGGGCAAGCTGGGGAATATCTACATGATACTGATGCTCGTCACCACTGTGTGGCTGGGTTCGCTGGGCTTTGCCGACGACTACATCAAGATATTCAAGAAAGACAAGGAAGGTCTGCACGGCAAGTTCAAGATTATCGGACAGGTGGGACTGGGACTGATTGTAGGACTGACCCTCTACCTCAGCCCGCAGGTTGTCATCCGCGAGAACATCGAGGTGGAACAGCCCGACGGACAGATTGAAGTGGTACATGCCGCCAAGGAAATCAAGGCGACGCAAACGACCATCCCCTTCTTCAAAAGCAACAACCTGGACTATGCCGACATCATGGGCTTTCTGGGTGACCATGCACAGACGGCCGGATGGGTCTTGTTCGTCATCGTTACCATCTTCGTGGTTACGGCCGTGAGCAACGGTGCCAACCTGAACGACGGCATGGACGGCATGGCGGCAGGCAACTCAGCCATCATCGGACTGACGTTGGGCATCCTGGCCTATGTGTCGAGTCACATCGAGTATGCCGGCTACCTGAACATCATGTACATTCCAGGTTCTGAAGAGCTGGTTATCTTTGTCTGCGCCTTTATCGGTGCCCTCATCGGTTTCCTGTGGTACAACGCCTATCCGGCCCAAGTATTCATGGGCGATACGGGCAGCCTGACCATCGGAGGAATCATCGCCGTCTTTGCCATCATCATCCACAAGGAACTGCTGATACCGATCCTCTGCGGCATCTTCCTGGTAGAGAACCTGTCCGTCATCCTGCAACGGGTGTACTACAAGGCCGGCAAACGGAAAGGCGTCAAGCAGCGCCTGTTCAAACGGACCCCGATACACGACCACTTCCGCACAGGCATGAACCTGATTGAGCCGGGATGCAGGGTCGTGTTCACCAAACCCGAACAGTTGTTCCATGAATCGAAAATCACCGTCCGCTTTTGGATTGTGACCATCATTCTGGCAGCCATTACCATTATAACATTGAAGATCAGATAACTTTAGATATGAACAGAATTGTAGTTTTAGGAGCCGGCGAAAGCGGCGCAGGTGCTGCCGTGCTGGCAAAAGTGAAAGGTTTCGACACTTTTGTTTCAGACATGGGTGCCATCAAGGACAAGTACAAAGAACTGCTGAACAAGTATGATATTCCCTGGGAAGAGGGAGGACATACGGAAGAAAAGATTCTGAATGCCGACGAAGTCATCAAGAGCCCTGGCATCCCCAACAATGCTCCCCTGATACTGAAGCTGAAGGAACAAGGGACACCCATCATTTCCGAAATAGAATTTGCCGGACGCTATACGAAGGCCAAAATGATCTGCATCACCGGATCGAACGGTAAGACGACGACCACATCACTTATCTACCACATCTTCAAAAGCGCCGGCATGAACGTCGGACTGGCCGGCAACATCGGTAACAGCCTAGCTCTCCAGGTAGCCACCGAACAACACGACTATTACGTCATCGAACTGAGCAGCTTCCAGCTGGACAACATGTATAAGTTCCGTGCCAACATCGCCGTGCTGATGAACATCACGCCCGATCATCTGGACCGCTACGACTACTGCATGCAGAACTATGTAGACGCTAAGTTCCGCATCACCCAGAACCAAACCGAGGACGATGCATTTATCTACTGGAACGACGACCCCATCATCCGACGTGAACTGGCCAAACATGGTTTGAAGGCTCACCTCTACCCTTTCTCTGCCGTCAAGGAAGACGGTGCTATCGCCTATGTGGAAGACGGCGAAGTGGAAATCAATACTCCCATCGCCTTCAACATGGAACAGGAAGAACTGGCTCTGCACGGCACACACAACCTGTACAACTCACTGGCCGCCGGCATTTCGGCCAACCTGGCTGGTGTAAAGAATGAAGACATCCGCAAGGCCTTGTCCGATTTCCAGGGAGTTCCCCACCGACTGGAAAAGGTAGCTACCGTACGCGGCGTCCACTTCATTAACGACTCCAAGGCTACCAACGTCAACTCTTGCTGGTATGCCCTGCAAAGCATGACCACCAAAACCATACTGATTCTGGGAGGCAAAGACAAGGGCAATGACTATAAGGAGATAGAGAACCTGGTACGAGAAAAATGTTCGGCATTGGTTTACCTGGGACTTCACAATGAAAAGCTGCATGAGTTTTTCGATCGTCTGGGACTGCCGGTAGCCGACGTACAGACAGGCATGAAGGATGCCGTAGACGCCGCTTTCCATCTGGCCAAGAAAGGAGAAACCGTCCTGCTGAGTCCCTGCTGTGCTTCGTTCGACCTGTTCAAGAGTTACGAAGACCGAGGCGACCAGTTCAAAGCCTGCGTACGGGCCTTATAAGGGAAGGACAGAAGCATAAGGTCCTTCTAAAAGACAAAAAGTAGAACATCTAAATTCTGAATAAAGTGGATTTACTGAAAAGCATATTCAAAGGCGACAAGGTGATATGGATTATCTTTCTGGTACTCTGTCTCATCTCCATCACCGAGGTATTCTCCGCCGCTTCTACGCTGACCTATAAAAGCGGCGACCACTGGGGCCCCATCACCCAGCATACCATCTTGCTGTCTATCGGAGCTTTGATTGTCGTGTTTGTACACAACATTCCCTACAAGTGGTTTCAGGCACTTCCCTATCCGTTGCTGCTGGTGTCCATTATACTGCTGCTCTTCGTGATGGTTACAGGCTTTGTCACAGGCGACCGCATCAATGGTGCAGCCCGCTGGATGACCTTCATGGGAGTTCAGTTCCAACCGTCGGAACTGGCCAAGATGGGAGTGGTGATGGGAACAGCCGTTATCTTGTCACGAGGACAGGATGAAAACGGGGCCTCTCCAAAGGCATTCAAACGCATCATGATCATGACGTGCATCGTCTGCGGCCTCATCTTGCCTGAGAATTACTCAACCGGTGTGCTGCTTTTCAGTACCGTCTACCTGATGATGTTCATCGGACGTGTACAAGCCAAAAAGCTGCTGATGCTGGGAGGCGGATTGGTCGGACTGGTTGTACTGTTCGTATCCTTCCTGCTGGCTACTCCCAATGATACGCTGGAAAAGATTCCGATGGGACACCGCTTCACAACGGTCAAGGCACGTATCGTAGACTTCGCATACGCCAAGGAAGTACCGGCTGCCAAATTTGACATTGACGGCGATGCACAGGTAGCGCATGCCCGCATTGCTGTAGCTACCAGCCACGTCATTGGCAAGGGGCCGGGCAACTCCGTACAGCGCGATTTTCTGAGTCAGGCCTATTCGGATTTCATTTATGCCATCATCATTGAAGAACTGGGACTGATTGGCGGTATCGTCGTCGTCTTTCTTTATGTTTGTCTGCTGATACGCGTCGGGCGCATCGCCAAGAAGTGCGACCGGACGTTTCCCGCCTTTCTGGTGATAGGCATCGCCCTGCTGCTGGTAACCCAAGCCCTGTTTAACATGATGGTAGCCGTGGGACTGGCTCCCGTCACTGGACAACCGCTGCCGCTCATCAGCAAGGGAGGTACATCCACCTTCATCAACTGCGCCTACATCGGCATGATACTGAGCGTGAGCCGATATACCGCCCAGCTGGAGGAACAGCGCCTGCACGACGCACAAATTCCCATGCAGATAGAAACGGGCGACATAACAACAACCGAACAGTTGTCTGCCGGTCAGGAAGCCGAAGAACCAACCTCCAAGCTTCTGAACAGTGACAGTGAATTCAAATAAGCACATATATAATAAGGTGAAAATATGAAGGAGAACAACAATCATAACCATCCGCGCATCATCATCAGCGGAGGCGGTACAGGAGGCCATATCTTCCCGGCCGTATCCATTGCCAACGCCATCCGTGAACTGTGCCCTGAAGCAGAAATCCTGTTTGTCGGTGCCGAAGGAAGGATGGAAATGCAACGCGTACCCGACGCCGGCTACCGCATCATCGGTCTGCCGGTAGCAGGTTTCGACCGGCAACATCTGTGGAAAAACTTTGCTGTCATCATCAAGTTGCTGCGCAGCCAATGGAAAGCCCGCAAAATCATCAAGGAATTCCGTCCGCAAGTAGCGGTAGGAGTAGGCGGATATGCCAGCGGCCCGACACTGAAGACAGCCGGTATGATGGGTATCCCCACCCTGATACAGGAACAGAACTCATATGCGGGAGTGACCAACAAGCTGCTGGCTCAAAAAGCTGACCGCATTTGCGTGGCCTACGAAGGAATGGAAAAGTTCTTCCCGGCCGAAAAGATTCTGCTGACGGGTAATCCCGTGAGACAAACCTTGCTCAACGACCCGATCACGCGTGAAGAAGCGGCCCATCTGTTCAGTCTCGACCCTAACCGGAAGACCATCCTGATTCTGGGAGGCAGTTTGGGAGCCCGTACTATCAACCAGACATTGACAGCCGGACTGGCACAAATCAAAGCCCACTCCGAAGTACAATTCATCTGGCAAACCGGCAAGATATACATCGAACAGGTGAAAGCCGCCATTACGGCATTTACAGGTGAAGCTGTCCGCAACACTCGTGTCAGTAGCCTGCCCAACCTGTATGTGACCGATTTTATCAAGAACATGAACAGTGCCTACACACTGGCTGACCTGGTCATCTCGCGGGCTGGCGCCGGATCCATTTCTGAGTTCTGCCTCCTGGGCAAGCCGGTCATTCTGGTCCCTTCGCCCAACGTTGCCGAAGACCATCAGACCAAAAACGCATTGGCACTGGTCAACAAGGATGCCGCCCTGTATATCAAAGACGCCGAGGCACAAGAGAAACTGCTTGACACGGCTCTGGCAACAGTAACCGATGATGAGCAACTGAAGCAGCTAAGCCAAAACATCAGCAAACTTGCCCTGCCCGACTCGGCCCGCATCATCGCACAGGAAGTGCTCAAGCTGATAAAGGAAAAAAAAATAATTACCCATCAATGAGTTTTTGAGAAAATGAATATAGAAACTATACAATCCGTTTATTTCGTCGGTGCCGGAGGCATCGGCATGAGCGCCCTGATACGCTACTTCCTGTCGAAAGGAAAACGGGTGGCAGGATACGACCGCACGCCCAGTGAACTGACTGCCAGGCTGATAGCTGAAGGGGCTGCCATCCACTATGAAGAAGATGTCAACTTGATACCGGACTGGTGCAAGGACAAAGCCACGACACTGGTCGTATATACTCCCGCCATTCCTCACGAGCATGCCGAACTGAACTACTTCCGTACCCAAGGTTTTGAAATTCACAAGCGTGCCCAGGTACTGGGCATCATTACCCGCAGCAGCAAGGCACTCTGCGTAGCCGGCACACATGGTAAGACCACCACCAGCACCATGGCGGCCCATCTGCTGCATCAGTCGTCCATAGGATGTACTGCCTTCCTGGGAGGTATCTCAAAAAATTATGGAACCAACCTGCTCCTGTCACAGGATAGCCCGTACACAGTTATCGAAGCCGACGAGTTCGACCGTTCTTTCCATTGGCTCTCACCGTACATGAGCGTCATCACAGCTACCGATCCCGACCATCTGGACATCTATGGTACCCGCGAAGCCTACCTGGAAAGCTTCCGCCACTACACCACGCTCATCCAGCCGGGCGGGGCACTAATCATACACGAAGGACTGGCTCTACAGCCCGATGTACAGCCGGGCGTAAGGACTTATACCTACAACCGCGAAAGTGGAGACTTCCATGCCGAGAATATCCGAATCGGAGGCGGTGAAATCTTTCTGGACTTCGTTGCCCCTGACACACGCATCAACGACATTCAGTTGGGCGTGCCCATCAGCATCAACATCGAAAACGGGGTGGCAGCCATGGCTTTGGCCCATCTGAACGGCGTTACGGATGAAGAGATCAAACGCGGCATGGCCAGCTTCCAGGGAGTGGACCGACGCTTCGACTTCAAACTGAAAACCGACCGCATCGTCTTCCTCAGCGACTACGCCCATCACCCGGCCGAAATTGCCCAAAGCGTGAAGTCTATCCGCGAGCTGTATCGGGACAAGAAGATCACCGCTATCTTCCAGCCGCACCTGTACACCCGCACACGCGATTTCTATCACGAGTTCGCCGACAGCCTCTCGCTTCTCGACGAAGTGATACTGACCGACATCTATCCGGCACGTGAGCAACCAATACCCGGTGTCAGCAGTCGGCTCATCTACGACAATCTGCGCCCGGGCATCGAGAAATGTATGTGCCGGAAGGAAGACATCCTGAACCTGCTTGAACACAAGGATATCGAGGTACTGATTGTATTGGGTGCCGGCGACCTGGACAATTACGTGCCCGAGATTACCCGCCTGCTGGAAAAGCGGTGCTGAACACATCGGCAAACAATTACATAGAATTCGGAAACAACCCAAAGATATGATAAGAAGAATATTACTGACCATCGTCCTACTGCTCGCCACTGCCTACCTGATTGTGGCTGTCACCGCCTTCAACCGGAAGCCGGCAGACGCAACATGTACCGACATCGAACTGGTTATCAAGGACACGGTGTACGCCGGATTCATCACAAAAAAGGAAGTGCTTTCCATGCTGCGGAAGCAAAAGCTCAATCCCGTCGGCAAGAATCTGGAGGACATCCGCACCAAGGAAATGGAGGAAGCCTTGTCCACACACCCGCTTATCGACCGTGTGGAATGCTACAAGACCCCCAGCCACAAGATATGTGTCGAGGTCAGCCAGCGCATCCCCATTCTGCGGGTCATGAACAACCGAGGTGAAAACTATTTTCTGGACAACAAAGGAACCGTCATGCCACCCGATGCCAAATGCGTGGCCCATGTACCGCTGGCCACCGGATACATAGAAAAATCCTTTGCCGTGAAGGATTTATATAAGTTTGGTGTATTTTTGCAGAAGAATCCTTTCTGGGATGCACAGATCGAGCAAATCTACGTCCTCTCGGACCAGAATGTAGAACTGGTACCCCGCGTAGGCGACCATCTCATCTACCTCGGCCGGCTGAAAGACTACGACCAAAAGCTGGCACGGCTGAAGGAATTCTATCAGAAAGCCCTCAACAAGGTGGGATGGAACAAGTATTCGCGCATCAACGTAGAGTTTGACAACCAAATCATCTGTACCCGAAGAGACTGACGGAAAGTATTTTTGAACAACAAGAAACAATTTACAAAACAACAAAGATATGGCAACAACAGATTTTATCGCCGCTATCGAACTCAGTTCCTCCAAAATCTCCGGCATTGCCGGCCGCAGGAACAGTGACGGAAGCATACAGGTACTGGCATACGCCACCGAAGAAGCTGCCTCCTTTATCCGCAAAGGGTGCATCTACAACATCGGCAAAGCAGCACAGGCCCTGACTTCCATCATCAACAAGCTGGAAGACCAGCTCAAGAACTCCATCGCCAAAGTATACGTAGGCATCGGCGGACAGTCTTTACGTACGGTCAAGAACGTCGTCAGCCGTACACCCGAAGAAGAAGTCATCTCGCAGGAACTCATTGACAGCCTCTGCGACGAAAACCTAAACTTCCCCATCGTGGACATGAACATCCTGGACGTGGCGCCGCAAGAGTACAAGATAGACAACAATCTGTATGCCGAACCGGTAGGCGTTACGGGTAAATTCATTACAGGTCAGTTTCTGAACATCATGGCCCGCACTTCTCTCAAGAAGAACCTCGAGCTCAGTTTTGAACAGGCCAAAGTAGAAATTGCCGACCTGCTCATTGCACCGACAGCCTTGGCGCAGGCCGTACTGACCGAAAACGAATTGCGTTCGGGCTGCGCCCTTATCGACTTCGGTGCCGACACCACGACCGTCATGGTGTACAAGAACAACATGCTCCGTTACCTCAGCGTCCTTCCCTTGGGCGGCAACAACATCACCCGCGACATAGCCACCCTGCAAATGGAGGAAGAAGAAGCCGAGAAACTGAAGCTGCAATACGGCGATGCCCTTTACAAGGAAGACGAAGATGCCGAAGCACCTGCCGCCTGTACGACTGAGGACGGTCGCAGCATTCTGCTGGGCGAATTGAACAACATCGTAGGCGCCCGTACCGAAGAGATTCTGGCCAACGTATGGAACCAGATTCAACTGTCGGGCTACGAAGATAAGCTACTGGCTGGACTGGTCATCACGGGAGGAGCCTCCCAACTGAGAAATATGGAAGGAGCCCTGCTCCAAATCAGCAAACTGAAGAAAATCAGAACGGCTTCCTTCGTACAGGAAACCATCCGAGGTTACAACGAGCAGATTAAGAAGGATGGTACCCAAAACACACTGCTGTCCCTGCTCATCGCTGGCAAGGACAACTGCTGCCTGCAGGAGGAGCCGCAACCCATACAACCCCAACCCAGCAAACCGGCCGACATCTTCAAGGACGACGAGGCTCTGAAAGCTCAAGAAGAAGAAAACCGCCGCAAGCGCGAAGAAGAGGAAAAGAGAAAGAAAGAGGAAGAGAAGCGCAAGAAGGAAGAAGAAAGACGGAAAAAGGAACAAGCAAAAAAGAACAAGCCCAGTTGGTTCAAATCCAAGATAGATACACTGACCAAGGAATTATTCGACGATGACAAAATGTAATAACTAAAAGCAAGATATATTATGGACGATATCATCAAAGATTTCGGTTTTGCAACCGATTCTCCCAAGATAATCAAAGTCATCGGTGTAGGCGGCGGAGGAGGCAATGCCGTGAACCACATGTATCGCGAAGGCATACACGACGTAGCCTTCGTGGTGTGCAACACCGACCGCAAGGCGCTCGAAGAGTCACCCGTCCCCGTCAAGCTCCAGCTGGGACACGAAGGACTGGGAGCCGGCAACCGCCCGAACAAGGCCAAGGAAGCCACTGAAGAAAGCATCGAGGAAGTGAAGGACATGCTGAACGACGGCACGAAAATGGTGTTCATCACCGCCGGTATGGGTGGCGGCACGGGTACCGGAGCGGCGCCGACCATCGCCCGCATTGCCAAGGAGATGGATATTCTCACCGTAGGCATCGTTACCATTCCCTTCCGCTGGGAAGGCGACAAGAAGATAGACCAGGCCCTGGACGGTGTGGAAGAAATCAGCCGCCACGTGGATGCCCTGCTCGTCATCAACAATGAAAAGTTGGGCGAAATCTATTCGGACCTCTCTGTCACCAGCGCCTTTGCCAAAGCCAACGATACCTTGCTGATTGCCGCCAAGAGCATCGCCGAAATCATCACCATGCGAGGCATCATCAACCTCGACTTCAACGACGTGAAGACCGTCATGAAAGACGGTGGCGTGGCCATCATGAGTACCGGCTACGGCGAAGGGGAAAACCGCGTAAGCGAAGCCATCAAGAACGCCCAGCACTCCCCCCTGCTCAACAACAACGACATCTTCAACTCAAAAAAGGTCCTGCTCAACATTTCCTATAGCCCCGACCACGAGCTGATGATGAGCGAGATGGACGAAATCAAGGACTTCATGAACCGCTTCAACCGTGACTTTGAAACAAAGTTCGGCATGGTGGAGGACAAGGAGCTGGGAGAACGCGTGAAGATTACACTTCTCGCCACAGGTTTCGGCATCCAGGATATCCACATGCAGGAGATGGACGCCCGCCTCAGCCAGCGCAGCGCCGAGGAACAGCAACGCCTGGCCGAACAGGAAGAAGAAGAAGAACAGCGCCGTACACGTCGCGAAACCTATTATGGGAAGGATGCCAACCAGCGTACACAACGAACACGCCGCCGCCACATCTACCTCTTCAGCCCCGAAGATCTGGATAATGCCGACGTAGTGGCCATGGTCGAAAACTCGCCCACTTACCTGCGCGATAAGGCCACGCTGAACGCCATCAAGGCCAAGGCCGAAGAACAAAGCCAGCAGGCCGCCCAAGAAGCCGGAGGCACCGAAGACGGAGGTATCATCAGTTTCGTATAACCTCCGTGCAACCTGTCCCGATAACGTATCTGGACGCCCGTCCGGCACAAGGTAAACCCATTGCAAAGCTTGTGCAGTCTTTCTGTTTCCCTTTTGCAGTTCTTCTGCAAAGCTTGTGCAGAAACTCTGCAAAGCTTGTGCAAGACTACAGCAAACCCTTTGCAGCGGCCGGACAAAGTCAGAAAACGACAAGGATGACGTTTGCCAACTCTGAGTTCAATCACTTTAATACATACATTGACGATGAATTTATTTGAGAAAGTCAGCGAAGACATTAAAACCGCAATGAAGGCCAAAGACAAAGTGGCCCTCGACACCTTGAGAAATATCAAGAAAGTGTTCCTCGAAGCCAAAACCGCTCCGGGAGCCAACGATACCTTGACCGACGATGCCGCCCTGAAAATCATTCAGAAACTGGTGAAACAAGGCAAAGACTCCGCCGAAATCTACCTCCAGCAGGGACGTCAGGATCTGGCCGACGGCGAGCTGGCACAGGTAAAGGTCATGGAAACCTACCTGCCCCAACAGATGAGCGCCGAAGAACTGGAAGCTGCCCTGAAGGAAATCATTGCCGAAGTTGGCGCCACCAGCGGCAAGGACATGGGCAAGGTAATGGGAGTGGCCAGCAAGAAACTGGCCGGACGTGCCGAAGGCCGTACCATCTCTGCCAAAGTAAAGGAACTGCTTGGATAACGAATCCCTGCAAAGCATACCCGAAAGACTGTATCCCGACCGGCAACACGGCGGATGCAGTCTTTTTTGTTTCTCCGCTGTCTGCCAATCAGTTATACTCATCTCCGACAGAACGGCCATAGACAGGCCTCCCCCTACGCCCGACATTCCCTTCCGGCAGGCATACAGCAGGAGAAAATCTTCGGACGGAACGACGTTTTCTTGAAATATAATCTTATCTTTGCGAAAACTATATTTTGTTTCGATTATGAGCACAATCTTACAACTGGCTCCACAGAATGTGTGGAAGCATTTCTATTCACTGACCCGCATTCCCCGTCCGTCGGGTCATGTAGAACAAGTGACCGAATTTCTAGTGAATTTCGGCAAGGAACTGGGACTGGAATCATTTACCGACGAAGTAGGCAACGTCATCATCCGCAAGCCTGCCACCCCAGGAATGGAAAACCGCCGTGGAGTCATCCTGCAGGCCCACATGGACATGGTACCGCAGAAGAACAACGATACGGTTCACGACTTCACCAAAGATCCCATCGAGACATGGGTAGACGGCGAATGGGTGAAAGCCAAAGGCACGACACTGGGAGCCGACGACGGTCTGGGTGTTGCTGCAGCCATGGCCGTACTCGAAGCCAAAGACTTGAAACACGGTCCGCTGGAAGTGCTCATCACGAAAGATGAAGAAACCGGCATGTACGGTGCTTTCGGCCTCAAGGAAGGTACACTGAAAGGCGACATCCTGCTGAACCTCGACTCGGAGCAGGAAGGCGAGCTCTACATCGGCTGCGCAGGAGGCATTGACATCACCGCTTCCCTGGAATACAAGGAAGAAGCCCCCGCCGACGGCTTTGTAGCCCGCAAGCTGACGCTGAAGGGACTCCGTGGAGGCCATTCGGGACTGGAGATCAACGAAGGACGCGGCAATGCCAACAAGTTGCTGGCACGTGTCGTACACGACCTGCTGGTGGAATTCGACTGCCAACTGGCCAGCTTCGAAGGTGGCAACATGCGCAATGCCATTCCCCGCGAAGCACACGCCATACTGCTCTTCAACCCCGACGACATGGAAGGTTTGGACGACTACATCAAAGAATATGAGGCACAGATCAATTCCGAGTACGAAACCATCGAAAGCAATGTCAGCCTGAAGATGGAAGCAGTGGAAGTACCCGCCACCGTAGTCCCAGAAGAAATCCAGGACAACATGATCAACATCCTGATGGCCTGTCAGGACGGTGTGATGCGCATGATACCGACCGTTCCCGACACAGTTGAGACTTCCTCCAATCTGGCCATCGTCATCATCGCCGGCGGAAAAGCCGAAGTCCGTATCCTGGCCCGCAGTTCGTGCGACACGATGAAGGACTTCCTGGCCGACAGCCTGGCTGCCTGCTTCTCCATGGCAGGAATGAAGGTAGAGTTCAGTGGTGCCTATTCTGGCTGGCAGCCCAATGTCAATTCTCCCATCCTGCAAGCCATGAAGGCATCCTATAAGGAACAGTTTGGCACGGAACCTGCCGTGAAAGTAATCCATGCAGGATTGGAGTGCGGCATTATCGGTGCCACCTACAAGAACCTCGACATGATTTCATTCGGTCCGACGCTCCGTTCTCCCCACTCCCCCGACGAACGTGCCTACATTCCATCAGTGACCCGATTCTATGATTTTCTGGTAGCTACGCTGGAGAAAACACCCGTCAAGTGAGAAGAAAGTGACAGGTAAGCCGCATGGCATCGTCCATATACGCCATGCCCTGGCTTATATAATATAATAAGGTATAAGAGCTGCACCTTCGGGTGCGGCTCTTTCTTTTTCTGCCACTTTGGCGGCTGGCAGATGAGACAAGCCATCAGACAGGTCGTTTTGGCAGGATTTGGATGTATAAACTTCGGACGAATTGATACAGGTCAAGAAATATGTTGTATAACATGTTTTTCTACCTCAAAACACTTGTCATTTCCATAAAAGGCACTACTTTTGTGTTGTAAAACATGAAATCAATAAGATTTCAGTAAGTTTTCAATAGGATAACAAGATTGATTTAGGAGGATAACAAAATGAAAATGTTAAAGAAAATTTTTAAGAACGTCAGCAATGCTGACAAGAACATTTGGGGTTATGTAATGCTCTAAGCATTCATAAATCCCCATTTGAAAGTGAGAATTGAATCGTTGTTTTCAGGTAACCTAAAAAAGAAAGGGAATTAATTATGAAAAAGCTGTTTGCATATTTGATAAATGCTTTGGCCATCATGGGCGAAAGCGAAATGCACTCCCTGGGATATGGAAGTGAAAGATAACAAAGAATTCAGTTTCTAAGAGAGAAAGAAACAAATAGAGTACATTCATTTTTTAAAGCAAAAGATAAGGAGGAGATGCGTCCACGTGATGCATCTCCTTTTTTTATACGCCATTGCTGAATTGTTTTATACTTTTTCAGTTAAAACATTCGTTTTTTTAAACCTTTATTGCTTACTTTGCTCTAATGGTATATGCTCGGACACTCCAAACGATACCAATCGGTCCGAGCCAAATAAAAACGCTAAAAACCAAATGACTATGAAACGATTGGCTCACATGGGATGGTTGCTTGTCATCGGCCTCTGCCTAACGGGAGGCATGCAAGCACAAACATACGAAAAGCTGTGGAAGCAAGTAAAGCAGGCACAAGAAAAAAGCCTGCCGCAAACCGTCGTAAAACTGACGGACGATATCTATCGGAAGGCACTGGCAGAAAAGAACTCACCCCAGCTGCTGAAGGCCTATCTCTGCCGGGCAGTCTTTCAAGAACGTCTGACGCCGGACAGCCTCTATACACGACTGAACGAAATGGAGCAATGGGTTGCCACAGAAGCCGATGAAACGGACCGCGCCATCCTGCATTCCCTGCTGGCAAGCGAGTACGCGGAGTATTGGCAGAGCAACCGACGCGCCATAGCCGCACGGACAGACTTGGTTACAGACAACCAGCCTGCCGATATCCGCGAGTGGACGGCTCGCCAGTTCGTCGAGCAGACAGACCGGCACAGCCAGGCTTCAACGGCCAACGTGGATCTGCTTCTCAAGACATCGACCGATGCATACGTGCCCTTTGTGGAACAAGGCGAGCAGAGTGCCTATTACAGCCACGACCTTTACCATCTGCTGGCACGAAGGGCCATCAGCACCTTGCAATCCATGTCTGGTGCCGGAGCAGACTCATTGATCGATACACGCATCGAAAGCCTTTATCGGCAAACCATGCAAACATATGCCGCCCGCCCCGACGGAGCGGATGCCTGCCTGCTGACCACACTCGACTATTGGGAGTGGAAGAATGGAAGTGCCTCGCAGGATGAGGCTGCTTATCTGCAAGCCCTCGACGACCTGATGACTCGCTATGCCGACCGCCCCTTGTGTGCCGAAGTCTATCTGCGCAAGGCGCAATGGATGAGCCGTGGAGGCGAAGGACGCAGTGTGGGCGAAGCCATCCGCCTGTGCGACGAAGCCATCCGCCGCTATGCCTCCTATACACGCATCGGGCAGGTGAAGCAGCTTCGTGCCGAACTCCTGCGGCCACAACTGGCTATTTCCGCCGAAGGCATCGGCTATCCTGGCGATACCTTGGATTTACGCGTGCGCTATCGTACGATGGAGGCACCTGTCACATTGAATATCTATGCCACGAACCTGAACAGCTATTCTAACCGCTATGATTGCGATAACGACAAGACTTTCCGTAGTTGGTCGCCCCGCCGCATCTATAGTCGGCAACTCACCCTGACTCCTCTGCCTGCCGAACATAAGTCGGAGGCTGATCTTCCTTATCTGGAAAGCATCACAAATATGCCCATGCCTGTACCTCAGGAGCCGGGTGTCTATGTCGTGGAAATCATGCCTCAAGGCAAGAACGGACGCAAAAGCCGTTGCCTATTGCCCGTGAGCCGCCTGCGGGCCCTGACACTCGACCTGGGCGGCGGACAAATGGAAATCACCACACTCGACGGCCAAAGCGGCCATGCCGAAGCGGACGTCCGCGTCTGCTTCTATTCATCGAACGATGAAGAGAGCCGTCGCCTGTTGAAGGAAGTTGTAACCGACGGCCAAGGAAAAGCAGTCGTTATGCTCGACCCATATACGTATAATACCTGCTATACCCTCAGCAAGGGAGCAGATACGGCACTTCCCGCTACAAACATTTACTTGAGCCGCTCGTCACAACCATCAACGAATACGCACTATGACCTTTCACTCCTCACCGACCGAAGCATCTACCGCCCTGGTCAGACCGTTTACTTGAAAGGTGTTGTCTATCATAAAGGGAAAAACAGTGCCCAAGTGGTAGAAGGTGAATGGGTAAACTTGGAGTTACTCGATGCCAACCTCAAACAGATAGCCACCCGACGCGTGCAAACCAACGAATTCGGCTCCTTTACCGCCGACTTCACCTTGCCTTCCGCCTGCCTGAACGGCCAGTTCATGGTGCGTGTTCAGGAAAAGCAGATATCGGGAGCCGCCCGCTTCCAGGTGGAAGAATACAAGCGCCCGACGTTCGAAATCACCTTCCAGCCCGTCACCGTTCCCTATTGTCTGGGCGAGACGGTGACTCTGCGTGGCGAAGTGAAGGCTTTCAGCGGGGCTTCTGTTCAGGAGATGCCGCTGGCCTGGAGCCTGAAACGCTACGACCGCCTGCGCGGCTATCTGAACACGGACAAGACGCTGAAGGCCGACACGATACGCCTTGACGCGCAAGGCCGATTTGCCATCGACATCCAGCTGGAAGGAGAATCTGGAAAAACCCTCCAGCCGTGGCAGAGCTACACATTCGAAGTGGAAGCAGCCGTTACCGACGAGGCAGGCGAAACACAAACTGCCTCCTACACCCTTTCGGCTGGCTCGCAGGCATTCAACCTGAGCCTATCCATTCCCACGCAAGTGTGCAAGGAAGACACGACCCAATGGATGATTCATGCCTCCAATCCCCAAATGTCTCCGCTCACGCTGACTGCCGACTGGCGCATCGACCCTGAGACGCAAGAAGGTGAACTGGTGACCAAGGACGGTAAGCCGACCTTAAACGGAGGATGTATCACTGGCACGAACAATCCCTCGCTCATGTGGCAGGGAGTACCTTCAGGCCGTTATCGCCTGACGGCATGGGCTATCGACTCGTTGGGCCATCGGGTGGAGAGCACCGCTTCGTTCGTTCTCTTCTCGACAGAAGACCGACGCCCGCCTGTCCACTCCCCCCTCTTCTTCCACGAACGGAAGATGGAGGTGGCTGCTGGCGAAGAGGCCTCCTTCTGCCTGGGAACTTCGTTCAAGGATGCCTGGGTGTGGATGGATGTCTTTACAGGTGGGAAACGTGTGGAGAGCCGCCTGTTGCAACTCTCCGATACCCTGATGTGCGTCGAGATGCCTTACCTGGAAAGTTACGACGAAAGCGTCACGCTCCTGTTCAATATGCTGAAGGGAGGCGAGCTGTATAGCCGGACCGCCTTCTTGAAGCGCACCCAGCCCAATCGCACCCTGCAAATGAAGTGGGAAGTCTTCCGCGACCGCCTGCGCCCCGGTCAGGAAGAGGAATGGCGGCTCGTGGTGACTACGCCCGAAGGCTTGCCCGCTTCGGCCGAGATGCTGGCGTTGATGTACGACGCTTCGCTCGACAAGCTTTATCCCAACCGTCAGTCGTGGGGCGTCTTCTTCACTCCGCAGCTCGATTGGCGCAACGTGCGTCTGAATACAGCCAGCCGCCTCTACCTGTCGCCCTACTTCACGATACCCGACTGGAAGATACCCGGCTGGTCGTTCGACTGCTTCTGTTCGCCGTGGCTGATACCCCAGGTCATAGAGATACGCGATGATGCCCTCGTCGTAGGATACGGCTCCAGCCGGACGCCTACTTTGGTAAGAGGAACCGTCCTGCAGAAGTCGGCCTCCAACGCCCTCTTCAATATGAAGGAAGAAGCTGGCCTTGCCGTGGAAGTCTCCTACGTACCTCCTACGGCGGACGATGTCTTGTTTGAAGAAGAAGTGGTGAATACCGCCGAAACCCTCCAGCCCGATGCCGACCTCCGCACCAACTTTGCCGAAACAGCCTTCTTCTATCCCCAGCTCCGCACCAACGAACGGGGCGAAGTGGTTGTAGCCTTCACCCTGCCGCAAAGCCTGACCCGATGGAACTTCCGCGGCTATACCCACACGAAGGACATGCAGACAGGCCTGCTCGAAGCATCGGTTGTCAGCGCCAAGGAATTCATGCTGCGCCCCAACCTGCCACGCTTCTTCCGCATGGGCGACCAGGCACAGGTGGCCACCACGGTGAGCAACCTGACCGAGGGCACGATAAAAGGGCGTGTGACATTACAATTGTTCGACCCCACAACCGAAAAAGTCATCCTGACCCGCCGCGAAAAATTTGAAGCGGAAGCCGGCCGCAACGCCGCCGTCAGCTTCGCCTTCGACGTGGACGAGCGCTATCCCCTGCTGGGCGTACGCCTCACGGCCGATGGAGGCAACTTCAGCGACGGCGAGCAGCATGTCCTCCCCGTGCTCAGCAACCAGGAGTATGTGACGGAAACCTTGACCTTCGACCTGAAGGGCAACGATGCCTGCACGCTCCGCCTCGATACGTTGTTCAACCGTAACAGCTCCACCGCCACCCAACGGCGCCTGACCGTCGAGGTGACAGGCAATCCTGCCTGGATGGCCATACAAGCCTTGCCTTCCCTGACGCAACCCGACGGCGAGAATGCCATCTCGTGGGCCGTGGCCTATTATGCCAACACCTTGGCCGCCGCCATTGCCCAGTCGCAACCGCGCATCCGCGAAGTCATCGAGGCTTGGCAGGCCAGCGGGCAGAGCAAAGAAACTTTCCTCAGCCGCCTGGAGCAAAATGAGGATTTGAAAAATATGTTGTTGAGCGAAACGCCCTGGCTGGCCGAAGCCACTTCGGACACGGAGCGCATGCAACGCCTCGTACAGCTGTTCGACGCCAACCGCCAACGCAACCTCACCCTCTCGGCCCTCACCCGCCTGAAGGAATTGCAAGGCGAGGACGGCGTCTGGAGCTGGTACAAAGGTATGGGCAGTAGTCGCGACATCACCACCTACATCACCACCCTGCTTGTGCGCCTGCCCCTGCTGACAGGCAGCCCGCTCGATGCCGATGCCGCGGCGATGAAGCAACGTGCCTTTGCCTACCTGCATCAGGAAGCCCTCAAAGAGTACAAGCGCCTGCGCGAAGCCGAACGCAAGGGCACACCCATCACCACCCTGTCGGCCGACGCCTTCGACTACCTCTACCTGCTGGCTATGGATGCCGACGCGATGAAGCAAGCCGACAAGGAGGTACGAAGCTACTTCCTCTCGCTTCTGCCCCGCCAGCTGACGACGGCCTCCATACAACGCAAGGCGCAAGCCGCCGTCATCCTGCAAGCTGCTGAACGCCAGGCCGATGCCGAAGCGTTCGAAGCCTCGCTCAAGGAGCACCTCGTGCAGGAAAAGACGATGGGAACCCACTTCGCCTTCAACGACGGCTATTATAGCTGGGGTATGATGCCCGTCACCGCCCACGTGGCCGCCATGGAAGCCCTGTCGCGCTTCGAAGGCAACGCTACTATTATGGAAGAGATGAAACGCTGGTTGCTGAAGCAGAAGCAGACGACCCAATGGAATACGCCCGTCGCCTCGGCAGACGCCATCTATGCCCTCTTGTGCAACGGTCGCAACTGGCTGGCCGACCGTGGCGACATCACCCTCACCTTGGGTCGCGAACACCTTCGCACCACCGACACTTCCTCCAGTCCGTTGCAAGGCTTGGGATACATCAAGGAAACTTACGAAGAAGGCAACGCCGCCCTCAAAGCCCGCACCCTCGAAGTGGAGAAACACGACGAAGGCATGGCTTGGGGAGCCGTCTATGCCCAGTATCTTTCGCCCGTGGCCGATGTCCGAGCACAAAGCACTGGTTTGCCCATCGAAAAGCAATGCTTTGTCGAGCGTAAAACAGCCTTTGGCCGTTCGGAACTCCATCCGCTGGAAAAGGGAGGCGGCCTTCGCGTGGGCGACAAGCTGGTCATCCGCCTTGTGCTCCGCCTCGACCGCGCCATGGATTACGTCCAGCTGAAGGACAGCCGTGCCGCCTGCCTCGAACCGACCGCCACGCTCTCGGGCTACCGCTGGGCAGGAGGCTTCGGCTACTATGCCGAGACGAAAGATGCTTCGACGCGTTTCTTCTTCGACCATCTGGGCAAGGGAACTTATGTATTGGAGTACAGCTGCCGCGTATCGCAAGCAGGCATCTACCAGCCGGGGCTCGCCACCGTCCAATGCGCCTACGCCCCCGAAATGGCCGCCCATTCGGCAGCTGGCGAGGCCTTGCAGGTAGCTGAATGACCAACAGCACCTGCCGACACATAAAAAAGCGGGCGAATACGGAAAAAGAGGAATCCATCTCCTCCGCATCCGTATCCGCCCGCTTTTTTATGGGTCTATTTCCGACGGCGGCTTTCGTCAGAATGCCTTGCGATAGAGCGCTTCGATATCCTCCACCGACGTCGGGCGGGGATTGCCACCCGTACATACATCGTTGAAGGCATCGATGGCCAGCTGGTGCAAGTCTTCCTCGCGCACTCCAATCTCGTGCAACTTCTGAGGAATGCCGATGCTCAAAGAGAGCTGGCGGACGGCATCGACCGCCGCACGTACACCTTCCGCTTCGGTCATGCCTTCGGTATTCACACCCATCGCCTTGGCTATCTGCATGTACTTGGGAGCAGCGGGTGACTCGGCATTATACTCCATGACATAAGGCAGCAGCAAGGCATTGGCCACGCCGTGGGGAGTATCATAATGGGCTCCCAACGGATGGGCCATGGAGTGGACAATGCCCAGACCTACATTGCTGAATCCCATGCCGGCAATATACTGCGCCTGCGACATGGCTTCGCGTGCCGCGGTATCGTTACCATTATCGACGGCGGCTTTCAGATGGGCTGCAATCATTTCGATGGCTTTCAGTTCAAACATGTCCGACATCACCCAGGCACCTGGCGTAATGTAGCTTTCGATGGCGTGGGTCAGCGCGTCCATACCCGTCGCGGCCGTCAGCCCCTTCGGCATGGAGTACATCAGCTCAGGGTCTACAATGGCTACCGACGGGATGTCGTTGGGATCCACGCACACCATCTTCTTCTTGGCGTCTTCGTCGATGATGACATAATTGATGGTCACTTCGGCGGCCGTACCTGCCGTCGTAGGCAAAGCGAACGTAGGAACTGCCTTCTTGCGGGTATCGGCCACACCTTCCAGCGACTTCACGTCGGCAAACTCAGGATTGTTCACCACGATGCCGATGCCTTTGGCCGTATCAATGGAAGAGCCGCCGCCCAAAGCCACGATGAAATCGGCTCCCGATGCCTTGAAGGCCTCTACGCCATGCTGTACGTTGGCAATGGTGGGATTGGCCTTCACATCACTGAACAGCTCGTAAGGAATATTGTTTTTCTCGAACACTTCGATTACCTTGTCGGCCACATGGAAACGGATCAGGTCCTTGTCTGTCACAAAGAAAGCCTTCTTGAAACCTCTTCGGGCCACTTCTACGGCGATATTCGCCCGACATCCCGCACCGAAATAGGATGTCTCGTTCAAAATCATTCTATACATGGTATCATTATTAAAGTTAAGTAAGCGACAAAAATAGCATTCAACGCCGAAAAAACATATTTTCGAACGTATTATTTCATTTCATTAGTACAACATACGCCTGACAAGCGCCGTCCGCTCCTGTCAGTCGAAAAGTTCCTTCAGCACCTCGAGCGACTTCAGTTCGGGAAAGTCGGGCAGATGCAGACGGTAATACTGCTCAATGACGGCCAGGCAGCGCATGCGCTCGGCACGGTTCATCGCAAACAGATGCATTGTGTCGTAGTTCATGCGCATCAGGGTTGTCAGCCGCTCCGCTTCGGCAGGACCTATATAATAGGAATGCCCCGACGGACGCAGGGGAGTGAAGCAGGCATTCAGCAGGTCGAAGTAACATCCCGACGAGTACCCCTCCAGATTGGGATAAAGTCCCAAGAAGCGTGACAGGCGCATGAGGAACACGAGATGGAAATTGGCAAACCCCGTACGGCACTCATCCAACCACACGACGGAGTGCCTCAAGTAGGAAAACAGCGACTGGTTGTCCGACTCGACACGCACCGCCCTGCACAAAAACTCAGAAAGGAACAGGGCAATGGCCGACTTATAGGGGTCGTAGGGCAAGGTCGTGAACGGATGCCACGACTTGGCCTCCTTGATCCGATAGATGGAAGTGTTCGGCCGGAAGTCCGCCTCCAGTTCCACCAAAGCCAAAGGCTGAAACAGGACAGGCTTGACAGCCGCCTTGCGCGAACGGGGCACCGGCACCAGGAACGATGCCCGCCCCGCCACGTCCGTATAGACGTCGGCTATCCACGACGTATCCTTGTATTTCACCGTCCGAAGCACGATGCCCTGCGTTTTCTGCCACATACCAGTTCTTTTTATCCAGTGACAAAGCTACAAAAAAAGAACAGAAGTACCTACGCCCGCGCCTCCTACAATAAAAAAGTTTCGTCCGGCAGAAAAAATATCAAGCAAACAAATTCCTGTATTTCAGATAAATACAAAACGATACAAACAAAAAGAAGAAGGACACAAGCAAAAAAATATCAAGAACATTTTGCCAGTTCAAAAATAGTTCCTACCTTTGCATCCGCAAACGAAAGGAAATACGGTTGCAAAAGCGGAAACGCTTGCCAAAGGATGGCCCGTTCGTCTATCGGTTAGGACGCAAGAT
>ULXT01033157.1_pt1 | contig 55023 bp, 45 predicted proteins | sample 1961571 | NCBI WGS metagenome assembly ULXT01 (sample SAMEA4835846, study PRJEB28245) | human gut metagenome | biome: gut microbiome; material: fecal sample | place: Denmark | collected 2008
TATTGTAGACGTAACCGAGCAGGTAAATGAAGACATTAAGGAAGGAAAGGTGACGGAACTTAATTCATTCGGCTCTGAATACTTGAAGAAGCTGGCGGATGAGGCGTTGAAGAAGAGCGACCTGAAAGGAAAACCGGGCATTTCCACTCTGGCATTGCCTTTCTATCAGGGGAATAAGTTCTATCTGTTCTTCATCAAGACTTATAGCGATGTGCGTATGGTGGCAGCTCCTCCTTCGTCTATCGGTAAGTTCGGAGGTGAAACGGATAACTGGATGTGGCCCCGCCATACGGGCGACTTCTCGATGTTCCGTATCTATGCCGACAAGAACGGGGACCCTGCGCCTTATAGTGCCGAAAATGTGCCTTTAAAGGTAAAGAAGCATCTTGCCATCTCGTTGAGAGGATTGCAGGAAGGCGACTATGCCATGATTATGGGATTTCCCGGAAGCACCAGCCGCTATCTGACCCAAAGCGAGGTGAAACTCCGCATGGACGGAACCAATACGCCGCGCATTCAGGTACGCGAGGCACGTCAGGAAGTGTTGCGCAAGGAAATGGCAGCAAGTGATAAGGTACGTATCCAGTATGCCAGCAAGTTTGCTTCTTCCAGCAACTATTGGAAAAATTCGATTGGAATGAATAAGGCTATCGTCGACAACCGTGTGTTGGAAACCAAGGCAGAGCAGGAAGCCAACTTCGCTAAGTTTGCCAAGGAAAAGAACAATGCCGATTATGCTTCGGTAGTAGGAAAAATCGATGAGTATGTGACTCGGGTGACTCCGCTTGCCAAACAGCTGACTTATTTCACCGAGACTTTCCGTTCTGGTATCGAGTTTGGCGCTACTTACCTGATTTTCGATAACCTGAAAACTGCACTCGAAAAGAATAAGAAGAAAGACATTGAGAAAGCGCTCGAACAACTGAAAGAAGGATATGCCAACGTGCACAATAAGGATTATGACCACGAGGTAGACCGCAAGGTGGCTAAGGTCCTGATTCCGCTTTATGCAAAGAGCGTTCCGGCAGATGCGCTTCCCGCTTTCTATGAAACGATTAAGACGAAATTCAACGGTGATTACAATGCTTATATTGACGCGTTGTATGATACCAGCATTTTCTCGAATCAGAAGAACTTTGATGCGTTCGTGGCTAATCCGACACTGGAAGCTATCGATAAGGACTTGGCTATCCAGTATTCGACCGCTAAGAACGCAATGTCGAAGAAACTGTATGAAGACTATGATAAGGCGTGTGGTGATATCGACTTGTTGCACAAAACTTATGTGCGCGGCTTGTGCGAGATGTACGCTCCTACGCCGAAAGCTCCGGATGCCAACTTCACCATTCGTCTGACTTACGGTAATGTGAAATCGTATGACCCGAAGGATGGCGTACATTATAAATATTATACTACGTTGAAGGGTGTAATGGAGAAAGAAGACCCCAATAATCCGGAATTTGTTGTACCGGCGAAGCTGAAAGAACTTTACGCTACGAAGAATTACGGACGCTATGCTTTGCCCAACGGGGAGATGCCGACTTGTTTCCTGACTACAAACGACATTACGGGCGGTAACTCCGGTTCACCGGTAATGAACGGTAACGGTGAGTTGATTGGCGCTGCATTCGACGGCAACTGGGAGTCGCTTTCGGGTGACATCAATTTCGATAACAACCTTCAGCGTTGCATTGCCGTAGATATCCGCTATGTATTGTTTATCGTGGAGAAATTGGGCGGATGCAAGAACCTGATTGATGAAATGACGATTGTAGAATAAGTGATATATTTTAGATGAAACGCAGATTAACGCAGATTTCCGCGGATTGATAAAGAATTAAAATAATCTGCGTAAATTTGCGTTAATCTGCGTTTTTCAATGAATAAGCATTATGAGAAAATCCCTATTGATAACATTCTTTTCCGCTTGCTTCCTGGCTTCTCATGCCGATGAAGGCATGTGGATGCTGACCGACCTGAAGAAACAGAATGCGGCGGTGATGCAAGATTTGGGACTGGACATCAGCATTGATAAGGTGTATTGTCCTGAGGGCATCAGCCTGAAAGATGCGGTGGTTCACTTTGGCGGAGGCTGTACGGGCGAAGTAGTATCGGCGGAAGGGCTGGTGCTTACCAATCACCATTGCGGGTACAGTTATATCCAGCAACACAGTTCTGTAGAACACGATTACCTGACCGATGGCTTTTGGGCGCATTCGTATGCCGAAGAGCTTCCTTGCGAAGGGCTGACCGTGACTTTTATCGACCGCATCCTTGATGTGACCGATTATGTATTGGAACAATTAAAGAAAGACGAAGACCCCGAAGGACTGAATTATCTTTCGCCTTCCTATCTGGAGAAAGTGGCGGTTCGGTTTGCCAAGAAAGAAAAGATAAAGACCGATGACTTTACGGTACTCGAACTGAAACCGTTTTATGGTGCCAATAAGTATTATCTGTTCGTCAAGACCGTTTATAAGGACATCCGTATGGTGGGTGCTCCTCCTTCGTCTATCGGAAAGTTTGGTGCTGATACCGATAATTGGATGTGGCCACGCCATTGCGGAGACTTTTCTATTTTCCGTATTTATGCCTCGAAAGACGGGAAGCCGGCTTTGTATTCTTCCGAGAATGTGCCTCTGAAGGTGAAGAAGCATCTGACTATCAATGCCGGCGGCATCAAGGAAGGTGACTTCACGTTTGTGATGGGATTTCCCGGACGCAATTGGCGTTACATGATTAGCGATGAGGTGGAAGAGCGTATGAGTACCACGAACTTTATGCGTGATACCGTGCGGGGCGTGCGGCTTCGGGTATTGGGCGAAGAAATGGCAAAGGATGCCAAGACCCGCATCCAGTATGCGGCTAAGTATGCTTCGTCTGCCAACTATTGGAAGAACGCCATTGGCATGAACGAAGGGCTGGTGCGCCTCAAAGTGCTCGACCGCAAGAAAGCAGAGCAAGAGCGTTTGCTGGCATACGGGCGTGAGACGGGAAACGATGCCTATCAGCAAGCCTACGATGCCATTAAGCAGATTGTAGCCAAACGTCATGATGCCGTTTATCACCAGCAAGCCATTTATGAGGCGTTGATGTTGGGAACGGAATTTTCGAAAGTGCCTGATACAGACGGATTGTTGAAAGCTTTGGAGAATGGAAAGAAGAAAGAGATAGACGAAGCGGTATCTGCCTTGCGGACAGAGGGAGCGAAGTTCTTCAATAAGGATTACAGTCCCGAAGTGGACCGGAAAGTATCGAAGCAATTGATTGCCCTTTATGCGCGATTGGTTCCTGCGGCACAACATATCGGTATCTTTGAGGTGGTAAACGAACGGTTCGGAGGGAATACCGATGCCTTTGTAGATGCTTGTTTCGATAGTTCAATCTTCAGCACTCCCGAAGCATTGGAAGCATTCCTGGCGCATCCCGGTGCGGATAAGTTGAAGAATGACCTGATGGTGCAATATGCCCGTTCGGTAAAGGAAGGTTATCGGAAGGCAGGCGAGGAGATGAAAGCCGAAACCAATGCCTATAACCGTGCGCACAAGACGTGGGTGGCAGGTATGCTGGCGTTGAAGCAAAAGGAAGGGAAAGCTATCTATCCGGATGCCAACTCTACGTTGCGCCTGACGTACGGCAAGATAGGCTCGTATGAACCTGCGGATGGAGAAGAGTATCTGTATTACACCACGCTGAAAGGGGTGATGGAGAAAGAAGATCCGGACAATCCTGAATTTATTGTGCCCGATAAGCTGAAGGAATTATATCGCACGAAAGATTTCGGTCCGTATGCCATGTCCGACGGACGTATGCCGGTTTGCTTTGTGACGGCTACCGATAATACCGGAGGCAATTCAGGTTCACCGGTGTTCAATGCTCAAGGCGAACTGATAGGTATCGGTTTCGACCGGAACTATGAAGGGCTGACGGGGGATATCGCTTATAACCCGCAGCTTCAGCGCGCCGCTTGTGTGGACATCCGCTACGTGTTGTTCATCATCGACAAGTATGCGGGCATCCAAAGGCTGATAGATGAAATGACAATCAAATAATGAGTGTTTATGTGCACAGGAGGCAGACACAGAGGGGATAGGATATGGGCTGCTGTATGGATTCTTGCCTCTCTGTGTCTTCTTTTCTGCGACGTATTTTAAAGGTTCTTTGAAAAAAAGTCCTGATTTCTTTTGTATATTCGAAGAAAGCCGTATCTTTGCATCGCTTTTCAGAAAATGAGGCACGCCGAAATAACTCAGTTGGTAGAGTAACTCATTCGTAATGAGTAAGTCGCGGGTTCGAGTCCCGCTTTCGGCTCACGGATTCACAAATCGTGGGTCTTTTTTTATATCCGAACAAAAGAAGAATCATGTGTAGTTTATACTTCGACATAAAGACATTAATTCATAAAAGAAAATACCTGAACTTACCGATTCGGTAATTCAGGTATTTTTTTTATCTTAACGGCGACTAAACGAAAACGAGCAATATGGAACCACTTAAACACGAATGCGGAGTAGCGATGATACGGTTGCTTAAACCGTTGGAATATTATCAAGAGAAATACGGAACATGGATGTATGGGCTCAACAAGTTGTATCTGTTGATGGAAAAGCAGCACAACCGCGGGCAGGAAGGTGCCGGACTGGCGTGTGTAAAGCTTCAGGCAAATCCGGGGGAGGAATACATGTTCCGTGAAAGAGGGTTAGGGTCGGGAGCGATTACCGAAATATTCGGAACGGTGCACGGTTATTTCAAAGAGCTTACTCCCGAACAGATGGCAGATGCGGAATATGCCAAGCAATGCCTGCCTTTTGCCGGCGAGCTTTATATGGGGCATCTGCGTTACTCTACCACAGGCAAAAGTGGCATTTCGTATGTGCATCCCTTTTTGCGGCGCAATAATTGGCGGGCAAAGAACCTTGCCTTGTGCGGCAATTTCAACTTGACGAATGTCGATGAGATATTTGCCGACATTACAGCCGCGGGTCAGCATCCGCGCAAGTATGCCGATACGTATATCATGCTGGAACAGGTGGGGCACCGGCTCGACCGCGAAGTGGAACGCCTTTATAATGAATGTAAGGCGGAAGGGCTGGAAGGAATGGACATTACGCATACGATTGAAGACCGTATTGACATTACCAATGTGTTGAAGACTTCTACTCCGAAGTGGGATGGAGGATATGTGATATGCGGGCTGACGGGAAGCGGTGAAGCGTTTGCCGTGCGTGACCCGTGGGGCATCCGTCCGGGATTCTGGTATATGGATGATGAGATTATGGTACTTGCATCCGAGCGGCCGGTCATTCAGACGGTACTGAATGTGCCTGCAGACAGCATCAACGAACTTTTGCCCGGGCAGGCTATCTGGGTGAACAAGAAGGGGCAGATGCGTCTGGAGCAAATCAATGAGCCGAAGAAGAAGAAGGCTTGTTCGTTCGAACGCATTTACTTCAGCCGGGGAAGCGATATGGATATCTACCGCGAACGGAAACTCTTGGGGCAGAAACTGGTGGATCCGATTCTGAAAGTAATCGATTACGATGTGGTGCATACCGTATTTTCTTTTATTCCGAATACGGCGGAGGTGGCATTCTATGGCATGTTGGAAGGCTTCGACAATTACCTGAACCAGCTCAAGGTGCAGCGCATCGAGGCATTGGGGCATAAGCCCAGCCATACGGAACTGGAACAAATCCTGTCGCAACGCATCCGGAGCGAAAAGGTAGCTATCAAGGATATTAAGTTGCGTACATTTATCGCCGAAGGCAATACGCGGAACGACCTTGCCGCCCATGTATATGATGTAACGTATGGAAGTCTGGTCCCCTATGCCGATAACCTGGTGATAATCGATGATAGCATCGTGCGGGGAACTACGCTGAAGCAGAGCATTATTAGTATTCTCGACCGTTTGCATCCGAAAAAGATTGTCATTGTGTCATCTTCGCCCCAAGTGCGTTATCCCGACTATTACGGCATTGATATGGCAAGTATGGAGCAGTTCATTGCTTTCCGTGCCGCTATTGCCTTGTTGGAGGACAGGGGGATGCGTCGCGTCATCGAAGATGCATACCGTAAGTCGAAAGAGCAAGTGGGCTTGCCTAAAGAAGAGATGGTGAATTATGTGAAAGAAATCTATGCACCATTTACCGATGAGGAAATCTCACGCAAGATGGTGGAACTTCTTACCCCTGTGGGCACACAGGCAAAAGTGGAAATCGTTTACCAGACGCTCGATGGCTTGCACGAGGCTTGTCCCGACCATGAAGGAGACTGGTACTTCAGCGGTGACTATCCTACTCCAGGGGGCGTGAAACTGGTCAACAAGGCATTTATTGATTACATTGAACAAATATACCAATTTTAACTCCTATATATAATAAGGTATGAGAAGATTTTTCTTGGCTTCGGTTGCAGCTTTGGCTCTTGCCGGAGGACATGCGCAAAATGTGCAGAAAGGCGATTACGGGTATCTGTATTGCCACATGAGCGGACGCGGGGAATGGACGGCATACGCCTTGAGCCGCGACGGACTGAACTATCACGACCTGTTGGACGGAGGTCCCGTGTATGATGTGCAGAAGCTTTCGCCTATTGAGGGAGGCGCGCGCGATGCTTTTATCTGCCGCACTTCGGACGGGAAAGGTTATCTGATGGTTACTACTGACATGTGTGTCGGAAAGAGCAAGCAATGGTTTAACTATGGCATCAACCTGCTCCGTAGCGATGATTTGATTCATTGGACTTCTACTACCTTCGACTTCCGCAAGGGACCGGATATTTTCTGCGATCCCGATTCACCGGATGTGTATAAGGATTATGCCGGCATCAAGCGGGTATGGGCACCTCAAATCTTTTGGGACCCTGCTTATGTATGGCCCGACGGAACCAAAGGAGGATACATGATTTATTATTCCTTGCTCAATCCTGCCGAGGACCAATACGACCGGGTATTTTATTCGTACGCCGATGCTTCGTTCACCCGATTGACCAAGCCTCGTGTGCTGGTCGACTGGGGTTATGCTACCATTGATGCTGACATCAACTATGTGCCTGCCGACGGGCTTTACCACATGCTTATCAAGAAAGAGGGAGGTACGCCGGGCATCTTTGCCGCTACTTCTGACAAACTGACCGGACCTTATAAGATAAAGGATGAAAACGATTATGTGAAGTTCGAGGGCAACAAGAAGTGCGAAGGCTGCTCGGCATTCCAGCTGGTGGGCGATTCTACGTGGCGCGTTGCTTATATCGAATATTCATCCAATCCCAAGCGGTACCGCATTTGCCAGGCTGATGAATATCTTCAGAATTTTCATTCGCCCGTTACCCTTGAAGGCGTAGCCCATCCTCAGCATGGTTCGTTTATGCGGCTTACGAAAGAGGAATACGAACGCCTTCAGAAATGGTCGGATGAACAAATGAAAAAGTGATATGGAAGAGAAAAACAAATCGAAATTTGATGCCGGATATGGTTTGGCAGTAGGGCTGATGCTGGGAGTGACAATCGGTGTTTGCCTTGATAACATAGCCTTATGGATGCCCTTAGGCTTACTCGTTGGCATTACTATTGATTGCGGTTTGAAAGGAAAGAAAGATAATAAAAAGCAATGAGTGAACAAAAGGACAAAAATTATCTTTGGCTTGTATTTATAGCTTTAGGTATGGGTATTGCGATAATAGCGGATAATTTGCTGATAGGCCTTTGTTTAGTTGCTATAGGAATTTATCTTTATACTAAGAATAAGAAAAAAACACAAAACAATAAAGACGAATTAGATTAGAATGAGAAACGTGACGTTAATCCTTGACGACGGGAGCCGGTTTCACGGCAAGTCGTTCGGTTATGAGAAGCCGGTAGCGGGTGAAGTGGTGTTTAATACGGCGATGACCGGATATCCGGAAAGCCTGACAGACCCTTCGTATGCAGGTCAGTTGATGACGTTGACTTATCCGCTGGTAGGAAACTACGGGGTGCCTCCGTTCACATTCGAGGCGAACGGTTTGCCTACTTTTATGGAGAGTGAAAAAATACATGCTGAGGCGATTATCGTGAGTGATTATAGCGAGCGGTATAGCCACTGGAATGCTGTGGAGAGCTTGGCAGACTGGTTGAAGCGTGAGCAGATTCCCGGTATCACAGGCATTGACACACGCGAACTTACGAAGGTGTTGCGTGAGCACGGTGTGATGATGGGAAAGATTGTGTTCGATGATGAACCGGACAACGTTCCCGAAGCGCAATACGCCGGAGTGAACTATGTGGATAAAGTATCGTGTAAGGACGTGATTCGCTATAACGAGGGTAACGGGCGCAAGAAGGTAGTGTTGGTGGATTGTGGGGTGAAGTCCAATATCATCCGTTGTCTGCTCAAGCGCGGTGTGGAGGTTATCCGTGTGCCTTGGGATTACGACTTTAACGGACTGGACTTTGACGGGCTTTTTATTTCCAACGGACCGGGCGACCCTGATACGTGCGATGCGGCTGTGCAGAACATCCGCAAAGCGATGCAGAACGAAAAACTTCCCATTTTCGGTATCTGTATGGGTAATCAGTTGCTTTCGAAGGCAGGAGGTGCAAAAATATATAAGTTAAAGTACGGTCATCGGAGCCATAACCAGCCGGTACGTATGGTAGGGACGGAGCGTTGTTTCATCACTTCGCAGAATCACGGATATGCGGTGGACAATAATACCTTGGGAGCCGATTGGGAACCGCTTTTCATCAACATGAACGATGGCTCGAACGAAGGAATCCGCCACAAATGCAATCCTTGGTTCTCGGCTCAGTTTCATCCGGAAGCAGCCAGCGGGCCTACAGATACGGAATTCCTTTTCGATGAGTTCGTGAAACTGCTCTGAGATTTAGGATAAAACGCGGATTAACGCAGATTTCCGCGGATTATTTTAATAAAAAATTTAATCTGCGTGAATCTGCGCTAATCTGCGTTTCAAAAAAGGAATAAGAACTAACAATTAATTATAGAAATATCAATGAAAGATAACATAAAGAAAGTATTGTTGCTGGGTTCCGGCGCATTGAAGATCGGTGAAGCTGGCGAATTTGATTATTCCGGTTCGCAGGCACTGAAGGCTCTTAAGGAAGAAGGTATCGAAACGGTGCTTATCAATCCCAATATCGCTACGGTGCAGACTTCGGAAGGTGTGGCTGATAAGATTTATTTCCTTCCTGTCACTCCTTATTTTGTGGAGAAAGTCATCGATAAGGAACGTCCGGATGGGGTGTTGCTCTCGTTTGGCGGACAAACGGCATTGAATTGCGGTGTCGCTCTCTATCAGGGAGGGGTGTTCGAGAAATACGGCGTGCAGGTATTGGGTACTCCCGTACAGGCCATTATGGATACGGAAGACCGCGAACTCTTTGTGAAGAAGCTGGATGAAATCAACGTGAAGACCATCAAGAGCGAGGCTTGCGAGAATATTGAGCAGGCACGCCAGGCGGCACGCGACTTGGGCTATCCGGTTATTATCCGTGCAGCATACGCCTTGGGAGGTCTTGGTTCAGGCTTTTGCGATAACGAAGAAGAACTGAATGTGCTGGCGGAAAAAGCATTTTCCTTCTCTCCGCAGGTTTTGGTGGAAAAGAGCCTGAAAGGATGGAAAGAAGTGGAATACGAGGTAGTGCGTGACCGGTTCGACAATTGCATCACGGTCTGCAATATGGAAAACTTCGACCCGCTGGGCATTCATACGGGTGAAAGTATCGTCATTGCTCCGAGCCAGACGCTGACCAACAGTGAATACCATAAGCTGCGCGAGCTTGCCATCCGTATCATCCGTCACATCGGTATCGTGGGCGAATGTAATGTGCAATATGCTTTCGACCCTGAATCGGAAGACTATCGTGTGATTGAGGTAAATGCCCGTCTGAGCCGTTCCTCTGCACTGGCATCGAAGGCAACAGGATATCCGCTGGCATTTGTAGCTGCCAAGTTGGGACTGGGCTATGGATTGTTCGATCTGAAGAACTCAGTGACCAAGACCACATCGGCATTTTTCGAACCTGCACTCGACTATGTGGTATGTAAGATTCCGCGCTGGGACTTGGGTAAGTTCCACGGTGTAGACCGCGAGTTAGGCTCTTCGATGAAGTCGGTAGGCGAGGTTATGGCTATCGGACGTACGTTTGAGGAAGCGATTCAGAAAGGCCTTCGTATGATAGGGCAGGGCATGCACGGTTTTGTAGAAAACAAAGAACTGGTCATTGCCGATATCGACAAGGCATTGCGCGAACCTACCGACAAGCGTATCTTTGTTATTTCGAAGGCGATGCGTGCCGGTTATACCGTTGACCAAATCCACGACCTGACCAAGATAGACAAATGGTTCCTTTACAAACTGGAGAACATTATGCAGACTTCCAAAGAACTGCACGAATGGGGGAACAATCATATACAGCTTTCCGAACTTCCGAAAGAATTGCTTTATAAAGCCAAACGTCAGGGATTTTCCGATTTTCAGGTGGCACGTGCCATCGGTTATCAAGGTGAGATGGAAGACGGTATTCTTGCCGTGCGTGCGTACCGTAAAGCCATCGGTGTACTTCCGGTCGTAAAACAGATTGATACCCTTGCCGCTGAATATCCTGCACAGACCAACTATCTGTATCTGACGTATAGCGGTGTGGCAAACGATGTGCATTACTTGGGCGACCACAAAAGTATTGTGGTGCTTGGTTCGGGAGCTTACCGTATCGGTTCATCGGTGGAATTTGACTGGTGCGGCGTGCAGGCATTGAATACCATCCGCGAGGAAGGGTATCGTTCGGTAATGATTAACTATAATCCCGAAACGGTTTCTACCGACTATGATATGTGCGACCGTCTCTATTTCGATGAACTGACATTTGAACGCGTAATGGATATTCTTGACTTGGAAAATCCGCATGGAGTCATTGTTTCGACTGGCGGTCAGATTCCAAACAATCTTGCCATGCGCCTCGATGCACAAAAGGTGAACATTTTGGGAACATCTGCCAAGAGTATCGACAATGCTGAAGACCGCGATAAGTTCTCGGCTATGCTCGACCGCATCGGTGTAGACCAGCCCGAATGGAGCGCACTGACTTCGATGGACGACATCAACGCCTTTATTCAGAAAGTCGGTTTCCCGGTATTGGTACGTCCGTCGTATGTACTTTCAGGAGCAGCTATGAATGTTTGTTCCAACCAAGACGAACTGGAACGTTTCTTGCAACTTGCCGCCAATGTATCGAAAAAACATCCGGTGGTAGTGAGCCAGTTCATCGAACATGCCAAGGAAGTGGAAATGGACGCCGTGGCTCAGAACGGTGAGATTATCGTTTATGCAATTTCCGAACATATTGAGTTTGCCGGTGTGCATTCGGGAGATGCTACCATTCAGTTCCCTCCCCAAAAACTGTATGTGGAGACGGTGCGCCGTATCAAGCGCATTTCCCGTCAGATAGCCAAGGAACTGAACATTTCCGGACCGTTCAATATCCAGTTCCTTGCCCGCGACAATGATATCAAGGTGATTGAGTGTAACCTCCGTGCTTCCCGTTCGTTCCCGTTCGTGAGCAAGGTACTCAAGATAAACTTCATAGAACTTGCCACTAAGGTGATGCTCGGTCTTCCGGTAGAGAAACCCGAAAAGAACCTCTTCGAACTGGATTATGTAGGCATCAAGGCGAGCCAGTTCTCGTTTAACCGCTTGCAGAAAGCCGACCCTGTATTGGGCGTGGATATGGCATCTACGGGCGAAGTCGGTTGTTTGGGTGATGATACTTCATGCGCCATCCTGAAAGCGATGCTTTCGGTGGGATATCGTATCCCTGAAAAGAATATTCTGCTTTCTACGGGTAGCACCAAGCAGAAGGTGGATATGCTTCAGGCATCGCGTGCATTGAAGGCGAAAGGCTATAATCTCTATGCTACTGGCGGTACTTCGAAGTTCCTCACCGAGAACGGCATTGAGAATACCCGTGTGTACTGGCCCAGCGAAGAAGGACATCCGCAGGCACTTGAGATGCTTCATAAGAAAGAAATCGATATGGTGGTGAACATTCCGCGTGACTTGTCGGTAGGTGAACTTACCAATGGTTACAAGATTCGTCGTGCGGCTATTGACTTGAATATCCCGTTGATAACAAATGCCCGTCTGGCAAGTGCGTTTATCAATGCATTTTGCTCGATGAGCATTGATGACATTGCCATCAAGAGTTGGGACGAATATAAATAAATGAAGAATGAAAAGTGAAGAATGAAGAATTAGCAGACATCCGCTAAATTCTTCATTCTTCATTCTTTATTTTACAAAGTTACTCCCGTTTTGAAAATAGCGATTTCGCGATAGTTCTTCTTTTCATTGTTGACCCATTCGCCGCTGGCTACCCGGATTACATAATCGGTAAAGCGTTTGCAGGTTACTTCCATGGGTTCGTTTTCTACAATCACTCCCGCATTGAAATCAATCCATCCCGGCTTATGAGCTGCCAGATTTGAATTTGTTGAAATCTTCATGGTAGGTACATACGTGCCGAAAGGCGTTCCGCGTCCTGTTGTGAACAATACGATATGACATCCGCAAGATGCAAGAGCCGTAGCTGCCACCAGGTCATTTCCCGGCGCGGAAAGCAGGTTTAAGCCTTTGGTTTGCAGGCGTTCGCCATAGGGCATAACTCCTGATACGTAGCTTTTTCCGCATTTTTGAGTACATCCCAATGCCTTTTCTTCCAGTGTAGAAATACCTCCGGCTTTGTTTCCCGGTGAAGGATTTTCGCCTACCGGTTCGCCGTGCGAGAGGAAATAATCCTTAAAGTCGTTGATTAAATGTACGGTTTGGTTGAATAATTCCGGCGTTTTGCAACGGTTCATCAAGATGGTTTCCGCTCCGAACATTTCGGGTACTTCGGTCAGTACAGAAGTACCGCCTTGTGCTATCAGGTAATCAGAGAACATACCCAGCAGTGGGTTGGCGGTAATTCCGGAGAATCCGTCCGAACCTCCGCATTTCAGGCCTACGCGCAATTCCGACAAAGGAATGTCTTCGCGTACGTCTTGCTTGCATTTGGCATACAGGTCGCGCAGGATTTTCATGCCTTCTTCGAATTCATCGTCTACTTTTTGTGCGACCATGAATTTGATGCGCTCTTCATCGTAGGCGCCTATGAATTCACGGAAGATGTCGGGCTGGTTGTTTTCGCATCCCAATCCTACGACCAATACGGCTCCTGCATTGGGATGGAGCACCATGTCGCGCAGGATTTTCTTTGTATTCTCATGGTCTTCGCCCAGCTGCGAGCATCCGTAGTTGTGGGGGAAGGCTACGATGGCATCAATGCCCTCTTCTTTTGTTTCCTTACGCAAAGCTTCGGCAAGCTGGTTGACGATGCCGTTTACGCAACCCACGGTCGGGATAATCCATATTTCGTTACGGATTCCTACATCGCCGTTTTTGCGGCGGTATCCTTTAAAGGTCCGGTTTTCGTGCGGAATGTCCAGCGATACTTCTATCGGGCTGTAGGTGTAATCCAGTAATCCGGCAAGGTTGGTCTTGATTTCTTTTTCGCAAATCCAGCTTCCTTGCGGTACGGGCTTGATGGCATGTCCGATAGGATAACCGTATTTAATGATGTTCTCCCCTTCGTTAAAGTCTTTCAATGTAACTTTGTGTCCGGCAGGGATATCTGTTTTCAAGGTGATGTTCTGACCGTCCACTTGGATGGTCTCTCCCGCTTTCAGTGGGGTAATTGCAACGGCAACATTGTCTGCCGGGTTGATTTTCAGGTAAGTTGTTTCCATACGTTATGTGTTAGTTATTATTAAAAAATATTTTTGCGTTTAATGATTCTCTTTCCGGTGTGCGCTCAGGTAGAAGTCAATGTTTTCTATGCTTAGCAAATTGATGGGCATGTAGTTGCATGCTTTTATCTCTTTTTTCAGTATCAGGTGATTGCAGAGGCTTTCGATGCTGCTATACCCTTGCAGGGTTGGCTGTTGGGCAATGATGAAGTCGATGCTTCCTTTCCGCAGGCAGTCGACATTGCGTTGCAGCAAGTCGTATCCCATTAAGTGGAAATCTTTTTTCCCGTGTCTTTCCATGTATTCGCCGATGGCATAGGCTTTTGAGTTAAAGGTGATTCCGTACTGGATGCCCGGATATTTCTTGAAAAAATTGTCCAATATCGTTTCATCCTCATCGGGGAGTTTGGCATACAGGTTTACGGTGAACATGTTCAGGTTCGGGCGATGCTCTTTCATATACGTGTAAAAACCTTCTTCGCGGTGCAATTGTTGGTTTGAGCCTAATCTGCCTTCGCTGATTTGCCGGAAGATGACCAGTTCTGTTGCGCCTTGCATCAACATGCTCATCATCCGTGCGGCGAAATACCCGCTTTGTTCGGCATGTTGTCCGTAAAAACAGAGAGGATTTAGTTTCGGGATATTCGAGTCTATAAATATATAAGGTATGCCATGCGTCCGGAGTTCGGATATGAAGCTTTCTGTTTCCGATTCGATGGTGGGGGAAATAATCAGTCCGTCCGGCGATTGTTCCAGTAGCTTTTTGCCTGATTTCAGAAAATCTCCTAAAGTGTATTGGTCGTAATAGGCGAGGGCAAGCGATATGTTGAAGTCTGAAAAAGCTTTGATGGCTTGTTTCATGCCGTTTTCTACGTAAGACCAATATTCGCCTTCCGAATGTTGTGGCAAAAGGCAGGCAAAGACGTATTTCTTGTTCGAAGCTAACGCGCTTGCATACATGTTGGGCTGGTAATCAAGCTTCTTCAGGATTTTTTCTACTTTTTCCCTGCTTTTTTCAGATACTCCGCTGCGCCCGTGCAATACACGGTCAACGGTTCCTACCGATACTCCCGCTAATTGGGCTATATCTTTAATTCGGATTCGTTCTTCTGGTTTATCCATGTCTTTATACCTAAAAATATGTTGAAAAAGAGGATTCGCTGCGTGCAACGAAAAAATATCGATACAAATATATCACTTTTTTTGGTATTTAAAAAATAAATCGTACCTTTGTGTGCGTACACAACGAGGGTATTTTTTAGTTGTGTGCTTGGCAAAGGATAAGAACTTGATTTTAATCAAACTTAGTATAAATAGTATAAAAATTATTAGCAATGGGAAAAATTGTTACGTTAGGCGAGATTATGTTGAGACTGTCTACTCCGGGAAACACCCGTTTCGTACAGTCTGATAATTTTGATGTTGTCTACGGCGGTGGCGAAGCGAATGTAGCTGTCAGCTGTGCCAACTATGGTCATGATGCATATTTTGTGACTAAATTGCCTAAGCATGAAATCGGACAATGTGCCCTCAACGCTTTGCGCAAATATGGCGTAAAGACCGACTACATTGCTCGTGGCGGTGACCGTCTGGGTATTTATTATCTTGAAACAGGTGCTTCTATGCGCCCGAGTAAAGTGATTTACGACCGTGCACACTCAGCTATCGCTGAAGCTGAGCCTTCTGACTTCGACTTTGACGCTATCATGGAAGGTGCTGACTGGTTCCACTGGTCGGGCATCACGCCGGCTATTTCCGATAAAGCTGCAGAACTGACCAAATTGGCTTGCGAGGCTGCCAAGCGTCACGGAGTAACGGTATCTGTAGATTTGAACTTCCGTAAGAAATTGTGGACCAAGGAAAAAGCCCAGTCTATCATGCGCCCGTTGATGCAATACGTGGATGTTTGCATCGGAAACGAAGAAGATGCGGAACTCTGCCTGGGATTCAAGCCCGATGCTGATGTAGAAGGCGGAAAGACCGATGCAGAAGGCTACAAAGGCATTTTCACTGCCATGGCGAAAGAATTCGGATTCAAGTATGTTATCTCTACCTTGCGTGAATCGTTCTCGGCTACTCACAATGGCTGGAAAGCTATGATTTATAACGGTGAAGAGTTCTATACATCGAAGCGTTACGACATCAACCCCATTATCGACCGTGTAGGTGGCGGCGACTCGTTCTCAGGCGGTATCATCCACGGTCTGCTGACGAAGCCGAATCAAGGCGAGGCATTGGAATTTGCCGTAGCTGCTTCTGCATTGAAACATACCATCAACGGTGACTTCAACCTTGTTTCGGTAGAAGAGGTAGAAGCACTGGCTGGCGGTGATGCAAGCGGTCGCGTACAACGATAAAATCCTTTTATTCACCACAGATTACACAGATAGGTTCATTTGATTTTAAAATAATCTGTGTAATCTGTGGTGAGAAATTTCATAAACTTAAAACTTTAAATTGTGGCAAAATTTGATAAGATAGCTGTGTTGAACAAAATCGGTTCAACCGGTATGGTGCCTGTGTTTTACCATAAAGACGCAGAAGTGGCAAAGAAAGTGGTTAAGGCTTGCTATGATGGCGGCGTGCGTGCTTTCGAGTTTACAAACCGTGGTGACTTCGCTCACGAGGTATTTGCCGAAGTGGTGAAGTTCGCCGCTAAGGAATGTCCTGAAATGGCGTTGGGCGTAGGCTCTGTAGTAGACCCTGCTACGGCTGCGCTTTATATCCAGTTGGGAGCCAACTTCGTGGTAGGTCCGTTGTTCAATCCCGAAATCGCTAAGGTATGCAACCGCCGTTTGGTAGCTTACACTCCGGGATGCGGAAGCGTGTCCGAAGTAGGTTTTGCGCAAGAAGTAGGATGTGACCTGTGCAAGGTATTCCCCGGCGATGTATTGGGTCCGAAGTTGGTAAAAGGCATGTTGGCACCGATGCCGTGGTCGAAACTGATGGTGACCGGCGGTGTAGAGCCTACTCAGGAAAACCTGACTTCATGGATTAAGGCAGGTGTGTTCTGCGTAGGTATGGGCTCGAAACTCTTCCCGAAGGATAAGGTAGCGGCAGAAGACTGGGCTTACATTACCGATAAATGTAAGGAAGCTCTGGGCTACATCGCGGAAGCCCGCAAGTAAGAAAGGTTCTGAACGAAAGTTCATTTTGTTTAAAGGTGTATAAAGTGAGAGGCATCGCAGGCATGCAAAAGCATGTTTTGCGATGCTTTCTTTTTATGTTTGCAATAGTAGAGGGAATATACAAATCTATACCATGCATGGTATAGCTAAATGCGGACATCATTATTGGTTTTATTTAATTTGTCCAAATCCCATTTCGCGACATTGTTTTCAATGTATTCGGCAATATGGTTCATCTCATCGGTGTTTCTGATGATGCGCTCATGAAAACGGGATTGCCATGCAAAAGGGATGTTGTTTTGGCGGGAATGACAGGTCATAGCACGTTTAAATCCTCCGATAACAACAGATAATGCCCCACGCTTATGTGATATTTCTCGCATTCTATTGTCAACAGTTTCTGTTTTCCAACGTGCTTGTTGTGATGGTCGTGGTTGTAGAGACGATGTGCACATCGTCTCTACTGTTTCCTCACCATTTCTATACCGTTTCGCATTCAATTCATATATAGTATGCGTATTCACAAAGGTAATGATAAATCTTAAGAAGCGGTAAAACATGAGTCGTAAAATCATATCTTTTATGCCTCTTCATAGAGGTTATTCATTGCTCTATGTTCCTGCAGTTCATTGCTAATGCAATAAATCAAGGCTGATAATCTGTTCGCAGTAACCTGAGTTTTATATTCCACGGGCTGGAATGTACATTCCATGGGCTGGAATATACGTTCCACGGAGTGGAATATACGTTCCAGCTCGTGGAACGTAAAACCTAATTGGCTGGAATGATAACTAATGGCATTTTTCGCCGTTTTGATGTAGGCGTACAATATGGGGTAGGAGTGGAACTGGCGGATCATTACTTGATTCACCTGACCGGGCAGAACGGATTTATCACTCCGTATGATGAAGGTTATGATAGAGACAGGTCAAAGAATATGAATTTCATGATCGGCGTAGGCTATATTTTCTGATGCAATAGTTCTATTGCTGTTTCCAGACAGGTAGGAAATAAACATGAAGCCCCGTAGTGCGTTCGAACGTACTGTGGGGCTTCGGTGCCAAATAAAGATTTGATTCAATAAATTAAGCAATAGAAAACGAGCTGATGCGTTTGGCTATGTCTTGCAGAGCACGGTTGAACGTTGCTTTCTGTTCCTCGTTGAGCGTGTACTGACGTCCGCCTACCTTATTTCCGTTAATGCGCTGGTAAAGCCATGATGCCGACTTGCCGAAATAATGTTTGGCAATGTAACTCATGGGGATGAGTTGGTAGGTATCTTCATTGATTTGTTGGCGAAGGATGGTGATGTCTTGCTTGATTTCATCCATTTCGCTGTTCCACCATGCCTGAGCAAAGTTTTTTTCTTCTTCGGTTAGTTCACGGTTGTTTAGTTCTGCCGTCAATGCGTCCAGCTTTTCACGTTCTGCTGGGTTGTCGGTACCCATTAAGGGCTTCATTTCTTTCAGAATGTCTTTTATTGTTCTCATATCTTGTCTGTTTTTAGGGCAGTTCTCTGTCGGAAATGCCTGTGTTGTTTCATTTCTTTTGCTTCAATAGCTTGATGAGGTCATCCAGCATCAGGTTTACTTGCCGCTCTTGTTCTTCTGGACTGATACCCAATGCCGGGGCTATCCGCACATAATCGGCAATCAATCGTTTCTTCTTTTCAGAAGCTGTTTTGAATTTATCGTGCGATGATTTGGGATGAGTTTTTGAGGCATTTTCGCTTCTGTGATGAGGAAGATAGCGGGCTATCTGACGAAGAACAGAAGCGGAAAGGACCAAAAAATCGCCCAAAGCACACACGAAAACGAACACATCAAGCCAAGAAAAACTTTTTGGAGAAATTCAAAACAGCTTCTCAATTTCTTTTTTTAGTTCCTCTTGATTCATTGCATATTTCTTTTGATATCACAAAGGTATATAATAAATGTGTTATATGCAAGGCTTGCTATAACTTTTTCCTTATCTTTGGTTCTTGATAAAAATATTTTCACTTCTCGTGCAGTATTTGGGGAAATCTTGCATTTATAGGTTGAAAAACAAAAAGAACAATCCGTTTATGGAACTACCTTAGCGAATAAGAAATTTCACTAAGTTCTAACTTTTGTTGCGTATCGAAGGAGCTGTCTCACGAAAAGCGGGGACGGCTCCTTTTTTTTGCATGTATGTTCATAAGAACATTGTCAGGAGCGGGATGGTTATAACCGAAAGTAAGGTGGTGATGAAGGTTCCTTCCGCCATGATGACTTCCCCTTTCCCATACTGGATGCAGAACAGAGTGCCGTAGGAAGCTACGGGCATTGCTGCCAATACCACGTTGATGTTGGCGATGGTTTCCTCTACCCGGCACAGGCGCGAGAGGTATAATATCAGGAGGGGAACCAGCATCAGGCGGAGGGCAGACATGAGGTAGATAGCCGTATTGCTGAACATGCGCCAGATAGGGACCTGGGCAATGGAAGAGCCTACGATGAGCAGGGCGGCGGGCACGGTGATGTTTCCCAAGAGGACGAAAGGCGTGCTGAGCACTTTGGGAGGTATCCAGCCGGTCACTACAATCAGAATGGAAAGGTAAGAAGCTATCATCGCCGGACAATAGAGTGTGCGCCAATCGAAGCGTACCTTGCCTTCTCCTCCCGAAACGAAGAGGGTGCCGAACACGAATATCAGCAAGGTGCTGGGGAAATTGAGGATGCAGGCATAAAACACTGCATTGGCTCCGAAGATAGAAGCTACGATAGGGTAGCCGATAAAGCCTACATTGCCGAAAGCCAGCATGAAACTATAGATACCCCGGTCGGCAGCCTTTACGGGCAGGAGCCGTGGAAGCAGGAAAGCTCCGCCGATAAGAACGATATAGGTAGCGAATCCCACGATGAGTAAGGGCAGGATAAAGCTTTTGTCGGGAAGCGTGTCGCCCATTACGGAAGACAGAATCAGGCTGGGGCACGTTACGTTAATCACCAGAACAGATAGCTTGCGGTCGAAATCCGCGTCCATCATTTTCTTTTTGCTCAGGAAGTAGCCGATGATTACGATGATGAACAGAATAACCATCTGCGTCACAATTGCGTTCATAAGTCTTTGTTTATTGTCGCTGCAAAGATAGGAAAGAGTTTTGATAGCGTGAAGCTCTTCACTTTATTTTCTCCGATAAGTTTGTTGGGCAGGGTATGAACTAATGTATGATGGAACGGCTTAGAATCTTCCTATACGTTTCGCACCGTTTCCGTAGAGACGATGTGCACATCGTCTTTACCATGTGCCGAAACAAATTAACGCTTGTTTATGTGAATATTAGCTGAAAAGTTTTCCGGATATTCTTTTTTCTTATAAATTTGCAGCCTAAATTCGGGAAGGGTATTTCCGAAGAAAAAACGAAAAAGATAAATGCATTCTATATGAGTAAGAAATTTACTGAATATTCACAACTGAACCTTTCTGACATCAACAAGGAAGTGCTGAAGAAATGGGACGAGAACGATGTGTTCTCCCGCAGTATGACGGAACGTGAAGGGCATCCTTCTTTTGTGTTTTACGAAGGACCTCCCTCGGCAAACGGTATGCCGGGCATCCACCACGTGATGGCGCGTACGATTAAGGACACTTTCTGCCGTTACAAGACGATGAAAGGCTTTCAGGTGAAGCGTAAAGCAGGCTGGGATACGCACGGGCTTCCGGTGGAACTGGGTGTAGAGAAAGCGTTGGGCATTACGAAGGAAGACATCGGCAAGACCATATCGGTGGCTGAATACAATCAGCATTGCCGCACGGACGTAATGAAGTTCACGAAGGAATGGACCGACTTGACCCACAAGATGGGCTATTGGGTGGACTTGGATAATCCGTATATTACGTATGACAACCGCTACATCGAAACCTTGTGGTGGCTTTTGCAACAACTTTATAAGAAAGGTTTGCTCTACAAAGGATATACCATCCAGCCTTATTCTCCCGCGGCAGGCACGGGACTTAGCTCGCACGAACTGAACCAGCCGGGATGTTACCGGGACGTAAAAGACCTTACTGTAGTAGGTCAGTTCAAGATAAAGAACCCGAAACCCGAAATGGCGGAGTGGGGAACTCCTTACTTCCTGGCATGGACCACTACACCGTGGACATTGCCTTCGAATACCGCGCTCTGCGTTGGTCCGAAGATAGACTATGTAGCCGTGCAGAGTTACAATCCCTATACCGGTGAGAAGATAACGGTGGTCCTGGCAAAGGCTTTGCTTTACACCCACTTCAACAAGAAGGCGGAAGGCATGGCGCTGGAAGACTACAAGCCGGGCGACAAGCTGGTGCCGTTTAAGGTAGTGGGCGAATACAAGGGTCCTGACTTGGTAGGCATGGAATACGAGCAGCTCTTCCCGTGGGTGAAGCCGGTAGAGCTGGACGAAGACGGAAACTGGCATGACGCTTCTGCAAAAGCTTTCCGTGTCATTGCGGGTGACTATGTGACCGTAGAAGACGGTACGGGTATCGTACATATTGCTCCTACGTTTGGTGCCGATGATGCTTTCGTGGCAAAAGCCGCAGGCATCCCTTCGCTCTTTATGATTAACAAGAAAGGCGAGACACGCCCCATGGTGGACCTGACCGGTAAGTTCTACCTGCTGGACGAGCTGGACGAGAAGTTCGTTGCCGAGTGTGTGGACGTAGATATTTATAAGGAGTATCAGGGCAGATGGGTGAAGAATGCATACGACCCTCAGTTCACCGTTGATGGCAAATATGATGAGAAGGCGGCGCAAGCAGCTGAATCGCTTGATGTATATATCTGCATGAAGATGAAGCAGGCAAACCAGGCGTTCAAGATGGAAAAGCACGTACACAACTATCCGCACTGCTGGCGTACCGACAAGCCGGTGCTTTACTATCCGCTGGACAGCTGGTTTATCCGCTCTACGGCTTGCAAGGATCGGATGATTGAACTGAACAAGACCATCAACTGGAAACCGGAATCGACCGGTTCGGGACGCTTCGGCAAGTGGCTGGAGAACCTGAACGACTGGAACCTGAGCCGTTCGCGCTATTGGGGAACTCCGCTTCCTATCTGGCGCGACGAGGATGGCGCGGAAATCTGCATCGGCTCGGTAGAAGAACTGTATAATGAAATCGAAAAAGCGGTTGAGGCTGGCTTCATGGCGGAGAATCCGTACAAGAAACTGGGCTTCGTGCCGGGCAAATATACGAAAGAGAATTACGACAAGATAGACTTGCACCGTCCGTATGTGGACGATATCATCTTGGTTTCGCCTGCAGGCAAACCGATGAAGCGCGAGGCGGACCTGATAGACGTATGGTTTGATTCGGGTTCGATGCCTTATGCGCAACTGCACTATCCGTTCGAGAACAAGGAACTGGTGGATAGCCGCTCGTATTATCCGGCAGATTTCATCGCCGAAGGTGTAGACCAGACCCGCGGATGGTTCTTTACCCTCCATGCGATAGCTACGATGGTATTCGATAGCGTGGCTTACAAGAATGTCATTTCCAACGGATTGGTGTTGGATAAGAACGGAAACAAGATGTCGAAACGTTTGGGCAATGCGGTAGACCCGTTCAGCACCATCGAGAAGTTCGGTTCCGACCCCTTGCGCTGGTACATGATTACGAACTCGGCTCCGTGGGATAACCTGAAGTTTGATACGGACGGAGTAGATGAAGTGCGCCGCAAGTTCTTCGGCACTTTATATAATACGTATTCGTTCTTTGCTCTTTATGCCAATGTAGACGGCTTTACCTATGCCGAGAAAGAAGTGCCGGTATCAGAACGTCCGGAAATCGACCGCTGGATCCTGTCTTTGCTCAATTCGTTGATAAAAGATGTAGATGCTTGCTTCAATGATTACGAGCCTACAAAGGCAGGACGCTTGATAACGGATTTCGTAAACGATAACCTGAGCAACTGGTATGTACGCTTGAACCGGAAACGTTTCTGGGGAAGCGCGATGTCGCAAGACAAATTGTCGGCTTACCAGACCTTATACACTTGTCTGGAAACGGTGGCGAAACTGATGGCTCCGATTGCCCCGTTCTATGCCGACCGCCTGTATATGGACCTGATAAAGGTGACGGAGCGTGACCATGTGGTATCGGTACATTTGGCAAACTTCCCCGTAGCGGATGAAAGCCTGATAGACAAGGAATTGGAAGCGCGTATGCAGATGGCGCAGGATGTGACCTCGATGGTACTGGCTTTGCGCCGCAAGGTGAATATCAAGGTGCGCCAACCGCTTCAATGCATCATGGTTCCCGTAGTGGATGAGGAACAGAAACGTCACATCGAGGCAGTGAAGGATTTGATTTTAAGTGAGGTGAATGTGAAAGAGCTTCAGTTTGTAGAAGAAGCCGGTGTGCTGGTGAAGAAGGTGAAATGTGACTTCAAGAAGCTGGGACCGAAGTTCGGTAAGCAGATGAAAGCCGTATCGGCAGCTGTGGCAGAATTGTCGCAGGAAGCCATTGCCGAACTGGAACGGAACGGCAAATACAATCTTCAGCTGGCAGACGGCGAGGCACTCATCGAAGCCACTGATGTGGAAATCTACAGCGAAGATATCCCCGGCTGGCTGGTTGCAAACGAAGGCAAGCTGACCGTAGCGCTTGAGGTGACCATCACTGAATCCTTGCGCCGGGAAGGTATAGCACGTGAACTGGTGAACCGTATTCAGAACATCCGTAAAAACAGTGGTTTTGAGATAACCGACAAGATTCATTTGGTATTGTCAAAAAATCCGAATACAGATGATGCGGTAAAAGAATATAATACGTATATTTGCAACCAAGTGCTGGCAAACTCATTGGAACTGTCTGATGAGGTGCCGGGTGGTGTTGAACTGAACTTTGATGATTTCACGTTGTATGTGAAAGTGTCGAAACTCTAATTATTAACTTTAAAATACTTAACATTATGGCTGAAAAGACAAGATACTCTGACGCAGAACTCGAGGAATTCCGCGCTATTATCATGGAGAAACTTCAGCTCGCCGAGCGCGACTATGAAAAATTGAAAAGCAGTATCATGAATACGGACGGCAACGATACGGACGATACTTCGCCCACCTATAAGGTGCTGGAGGAAGGTGCCAACACGTTGTCGAAAGAAGAGACAACCCGTCTGGCAGCCCGTCAGCTGAAGTTCATCCAGAACTTGCGTGCCGCATTGGTGCGTATCGAGAACAAGACGTACGGCATTTGCCGCGAGACGGGGAAACTGATTCCGAAAGAAAGGTTGCGTGCCGTGCCTCATGCCACGCTGAGCATTGAGGCAAAGCAGCACGGAGTAAAATAAATGATTGAGTCGGCAAGGTATCGGTTGACAAGGTGACAAGGTTTTAAGATAGAAAGATAAAATGTCTGAAAGAAACTTGTCAGCTTGTCAACTCGTTACTTGTCACCTATAATATAGTGGATAGATGAAGAAGATTCTGACGCAAGGGCGTCTGGCGGCTTTAATTGTTGTATTGGTATTAGTCATCGATCAGGTAATCAAGATTTGTGTAAAGACAGGCATGTACTTGCACGAGCATATCCGTATCACCGATTGGTTTTACATCTTTTTTACGGAGAATAACGGGATGGCTTTCGGTATGGAATTCCTTCCCAAGATTTTCCTGACTTTATTCCGGATTGTGGCGGTATGCTTTATCACGTGGTATCTGTATAAGCTGACCCATAGGGAGGAGAAACTGAAGACAGGCTATGTCGTATGCCTGGCATTCATCCTTGCGGGAGCGTTGGGAAACATTATTGATTGTGTTTTCTACGGTGAAGTGTTCAGTGCAAGCACTTCCTATTCGGTTGCCCAATGGGTTCCGATGGGTGAGGGGTATGCCGATTGGCTGCATGGGAAAGTGGTCGATATGTTTTATTTCCCGATTATTGATACCTATTGGCCCGAGTGGATGCCCTTTTGTGGAGGCGAACATTTCATATTCTTTAGTCCTATATTCAATTTTGCCGATGCCTCCATCAGTTGTGGCATGATTGCCCTGTTGATTTTCTATAGCCATACCTTGGGGCTGGAGTTTCAGAAAAAAGAAGAAGTAAAGCAAAAGTAAGTCATGAAGAGGAAAGCGTTGTATACAGTGATTGCCTTAGGGCTTTTGTCCGCGTGCGGAAAGAAGATTCCCGATGATATCATCCAGCCGGATGCAATGGAAAGCTTGTTGTATGATTATCATTTGGCTTCTACCATGAGTGCTTCGCTTCCTTATAACGAGACGTACAAGAAAGACGTTTATTTGGATTATGTTTTCCAAAAGCATCAGGTGACCGAGGCCGAGTTTGACTCGTCGATGGTATGGTATACCCGCCATACCGAGGAATTGGCTACGATTTACAAGAATCTGAAAGAACGCTTGGGGCGTGAGGAGAAACAGATGAAGGAACAGGTGGCAAGGCGGGATAATCAGATTGATGTATCTATGTCGGGCGATACGGTTGATGTATGGCAGGACCGTACGCTGTATTGGCTTTCCGCTTCTTCATTGACCAACAAGCTTGTATTCGACTTAAAGACCGATACGACGTTTAAGCCTCAGGATGCGATGGAACTTCAGGCTGATTTCCATTTTATACCTTCGAAAGCGGCATCAGGGCAAGCGGTTATGGCGCTCAATTTTTATTTTGATAATGACAGCGTACAAGGTTTGACCCGCATCGTAACCCGTTCGGGTAAGCAACGTTTGTATCTGCGTCCGGATTCGTCGTTTACCATTCAAAGCATTAGCGGATTTATTTATTATTCGAACGAAAAGCATCCGGATGTATCTTTGTTGATTGATGATATTCATCTCACCCGTTATCATAATCAGGGGAAACCGGAAGAGTCTTCCGGTACGGAAAAAGCGGTAAAGGATACCGTGGATTCGGATGGGCAGGTTCAAAAGCCGATAGAGAAAGAAAATGTAAGGACTATCGACAGCAAGCAAATGCAGCCCATGCGGAAAATGGAGAACCGGAAATGAGACGGATAGCGGCGCATCGTATTTATCTTTTGCCTCAGGCGGAATGGGTATCCGCATCGGTAATCGAGTTGGACGAAACCGGAGAAGTTATCCGTGTATTGCCTTTAGCTGAAGAAACGGCGCATACCGAATGGCTGTCGGGTGTGCTTATCGTATCTCCTTTCCCGCTTATACGGGAGTGTCGGGAAGATTTTCAGGCTTTCTTGCACCGCATTACGCGGCAAGCCGGGGCGTATGAAGCCGGCGCTTCATGCCGTGCTTACCGCGTTTTATCCTCTTCTTCTGAATTCAGCGCATACGATTGCGGTAGCTATCGCTACATTCAATGATTCACTGGTGGGTCTTCCTTGCGGGTAATTGGGAATGAACAGGCGATGTGTGATGCATTGGGCTATCGGGGTGCTGATGCCATTCCCTTCGTTTCCCATGATGATAATGCCATGATTTTCTAAGTTTTCTCCGTATATATCTTTCCCGTTTAGGAATGTTCCGAACAACGGTATATCCTGAGCAGAGGCGGACCGGATAAATTCCGGCAGGTTGCAATAATGGAATTGTACCCGTGCGATGGCGCCCATGGTGGCTTGCACTGTTTTGGGGTTATAGATGTCGGCAGTACCTTGTGAACAAAATACGTGTTCAATGCCAAACCAATCGGCTATTCGGGCAATGGTGCCCACATTTCCGGGGTCTTGTACATCGTCCAACGCCAGGCATAGCGAGTGTGCAGCGGTGTTTATATTCCACTCATATACGGGTTGCTCGAAGACAGCCAGTACTTCTTGCGGGTTTTTCTGGAGGCTGATGCGTGTAAGTTCTTCTTCGCTTACTTCGAAAATTTCTTCGGCATGCAAATGCGGATGCCGGTCAAGCCAGGCTTTTGTTCCCGCGACGATCCGGCAAGGAAAATGTCCCAACAGTTCTTCTACCAGTTTGTAGCCTTCCGCAAGAAAAGCTTGTTCTTCTTTCCGGTTCTTTTTCAACTCCAGTGAATGGATGTATTTTATCTTGTTTTTACTGAGCATGTCGGTTTTCTTCTAAAAATACCAAATATTCTGAGCAAAGCTAAGAAGATATTTTCAATAATTGCCTATCTTTGTCGAATAAATTTGCATTGTCTTCCTTTAATATGAACAAACCGCTTGCGATATTAATTCTGTTGGCTTTTCTCGTCTTGATGTTGGCTGGATGTTCGGTCAGCAAATTCATTCCGGAGGGAAGTTATTTGTTGGACAATGTGAAGATAGAATTGGATAATAAGGAAATCAAGCCTTCTCAAATGAATCTGTATGTACGTCAGAAATCCAATGCCAAATGGTTTAGTCTGGTAAAGCTTCCCATGTATATTTATGGTGCATCGGGGCTGGACTCAACCAAGTGGATTAACCGTTTTTGGCGTAAGATTGGTGAGGCTCCGGTGATTTACGACCCTGTTTTAGCCGAGGAAACCCGGAGCGAAATGGAGAAGGCGGTGCAGAATATGGGATATATGGGGGCATCAGTCGGCTTGCAGGAGGTGTCGGACGGAAACCGCATGAAGGTGTATTATACGGTCCGTTCAGGCGAACCGTATGTGGTAGAACGCTTGGCGTATGATATCTCGGATGCGAAAATAGCTGATTATTTGGCTAAAGATTCGGTACGTGCTGGTTTGTACGAAGGCATGCGGTTTGATGTGAATGTGCTTGATGCCGAACGTCAGCGTATTACCCAGTACCTGCAGAATCAGGGATATTACCGTTTCAATAAAGATTTCATTACTTATCAGGCAGATACGATGCTGAATACGCATAAGGTAGATTTGACCTTGAAGCTCCTTCCATACCGGCGCACAAAGGAAGACTTGCCCCAACCGCACCGCCAATATACGCTTCGGAATGTAAATTATGTATTGGATGCTGATTTCTCTGAGTTGTCCGAAGATGCCTTGCGCGGGCTGGATTCGATAAGTTCCGGCGGTACAGGCGTGTTTTATAAAGGAAAGCCTTTTTTACGTCCCAAAGTATTGACTGATTGTAATTATTTGATTCCCGGAAATTTATATCGTAATCGGAATGTGCAGAACACTTATTCTGCATTGGGGCGTTTGTCTATCTTAAAATATTCGAATATCCGGTTTAATGAGGTGGCATTGCCGGGCGATTCCACCCGGCTGGATGCTTACATTTTTCTTTCGAAGAACAAGAATAAGGCTTTATCGTTCGAGATAGAGGGCACCAATTCTGCCGGAGACCTGGGGGCGGCGGCATCCGTCTCTTTTACCCATCGCAATCTGTTCAAAGGCTCGGAGGCTTTTACTCTTGAGCTTCGAGGGGCATACGAGGCGGTAAGCGGACTGGAAGGGTATGCCAACAGCCATTACATGGAATACGGTATAGAGAGCAGCTTGAACTTTCCGGAGTTCATGTTCCCGTTTTTGTCTTCTGATTTCAAGCGGCGTATTCGGGCTACTTCTGAGGTAAGTGTGAAATATAATTGGCAGATTCGTCCTGAATTTGAACGTACACTGGCTGCTGCTGCCTGGAGTTACCGTTGGACTCGGAGAGGGAAAGCTACGCATCGGTTCGATTTGCTCGATATTAACTATATCTATATGCCCTATACGTCGGAGGCGTTCAATGCCTATTTGGACCATATGGATCAGATAAATCCTTTGCTGCGGCATAGTTATGAGGATTTGTTTATCATCCGTTTGGGATATACTTATACTTACAATAGCGTCGGGGGGAATGCGATAAATGCAGCCAAGCACAATTCATATTCCATCCGTTTTAATATTGAAGAGTCGGGTAATTTGCTTTATGGCCTTTCCAAGCTGGTACATAAGAAACCCCGATACGGTGATGCTTATCAATTGGCGAATATTGATTTTGCACAGTATGTAAAGATGGACATTGATTTTGCCAAGAATTTTGTGATTGATGAACGTAACTCATTGGTGTTTCATGCAGGATTGGGTATTGCCTGTCCGTATGGGAATTCGAAAAGCTTGCCTTTCGAGAAACTTTATTTTTCAGGTGGAGCCAATAGTGTGCGTGGTTGGCGGGTCCGTTCTTTAGGTCCCGGTTCGTATCGGGGCGACGGGAATACGATTGATTATGTTAATCATACAGGAGATATAAAGCTTGATTTGAATGTGGAGTACCGCACATACCTGTTCTGGAAACTGAATGGAGCAGTTTTTATTGATGCCGGAAATGTGTGGAACATCCGTTCTCAAGGAACGCAAACTGAGGGTGTGTTTAAGTTTAACCGTTTTTATAAGCAGTTGGCTGTATCTTATGGATTGGGAATCCGGTTCGATTTGGATTTCTTGATTTTACGTTTCGATGGAGGAATGAAAGCTATAAATCCGATGTACACGGGGAGAGACCGCTATCCGATTGTTTCGCCTGATTTTGGGCGGGATTTTGCTTTTCATTTTGCTGTCGGTTATCCGTTCTGATTATATAAAAATGAAGATAAAATGAAAGAATACAAAAGGCATTTATACACAGAAGAAGAATTAAAAGCACTATTCCAATGGTTTGATAATCAGGATTTGCCTGCTAACATGCAATTGGATAAGAGTACTTATATTCCTGATTTGCAGACTACATTAAAATATTTGAAATTGCAAGCGGAGAATTACCGTGAAACCCAAAGAATGCAAGGATGCATAACTTTGTTGGAGCGTATTAAAGCGAAGCTGGAGGGAAATGAGAGGAATGAGGAATGAAGAAGTGTAGCCATTCGCTCATTCTTCGTTCATCATTTATCATTTTCAATGTTTTTCACTTGCCCTTCTTCCGCATTGTCCGGGTCAATGTTGTAGACCGGTCTTGACTGAGGTATCGTAAAGTCTTTATCCGCGAAAAGCTCGGCAAGCCCGGATATTTGTTTCAGGCGCAAAAGTTCATCGCGGTCCATACCGATGTTTTTCATAATCCATTGGTCGCTCATGCCTGCTTTGTCTAATTCTGAAACAATATGCGACATGAGGTCTACGTTATGCGTTCCTCGTGCACGATTGTGGCGAATGGTCGACCCCATCCGGTTGGATAAGTCCTTGTCAATGACTACCACAGGCAACATGCCTTTTTCACGTTCATAAATGCGTTTGGATTTTTTAAGAACGGTATAGCGGTGAAACCCGTCTACAATGATGTATTTGTCATTATTGTGGTCGTAATAGCATACACACGGCATGGTGAATCCGTCTTCCCAGATAGAAAGTTCCAGCAGTTTCATTTCAGGAGGAGCTACCACATTCGGGTTATAATCGTTTGCGCATACTTTTTCTATCGGTACGGCTATTACGTTATATACGGGGCTTTTATATTCTTGTTTTTGTTCTTGCTCTTGTTCGGGAAACAATTCCAGTGTTTCTTCTTTTTTCTTCATCTCCAAATGTGTTTATAGTTTTCCATTATTTTGTTCTTTTTACTGATTTCTTCCTTTGTCGGCGAAAAGCCCATATATTTGCATGCATGGTCGTTGCGCAGGATGCAGATACACATTCGCTTGTAAGTTGGTATTTCTTTGAATTCAGCGATGTCAATGTCTTCTAAATAATCCATTCGTACAGGATGCTTGGTGGTTTTATAGTTGCTTTTATCGACAATTTCAATAGGAATTTTAGCGTCAATCAGTTTCTGAATGACTTCGTTGCTCAGACAGCCTCCTTTGGTCCGCCAAAATTTGATACTTACGTCCAGGCGGCGTAAATATCCGTTCCGTGTTTCTTCAGGAAGGGTGGAAAGAAGGAAGAACATGAAGGATTTCCACGTATATCCTTTCGGAAGTTTGATGCGATGGCGGGCTGTTGCATGGCTGCTTCCATAGATAGCGGCAAAGTTCACTCCATTTACACGCCCTATCATACGTCCCCATGTATTGGGATCGATGGCTTTATAAAGAGCCAGACTTTCGATGGCTTCGCTGATAAACGGACTTGCTACACGCATGCGTTCGATGCTTACGCCTGCTTTGTAATAAAGGTCGTATAAATGATTATAATCCCATTTGAATTTGCCGTTGGCAACCCATACATCGGTCGTACGCCAGTCGTATATCGGGTATGCATTATAAATGTCATTATTGATTTTGCATGTCCAGATATAACGGTGATATAAAAGTACTTTGGGAGTTTGGTAAATGCACCGCCAGCGGTTGAAACTTTCTTGTGTGCGGATGCCTACCAAGCAACAGGTACGTGACGCTTTTTTCTTTCGATGGAGCCAGTCGGCAAAATAAATCTGGAAATCATAGTCCCACATATCCTGCTTGAATCCGGGAAAATTGTCTGCGGTCATGGCATATTTCGGCAGTTCGCGTACCCACATGTCTTTTTTATCTTCTTCCCATGGACGCCAATAGGATTGATACATTGAAGTGCTGGTAGCCACACGGAACGGTACGCATATCCGGTATATTTCCAGTATGTCTTTGTTTGCTTCAAAGATGCGGTCTACATAGTCGATAGTCATCTTGTATTGCACTTCGTAGTCCATGTGGTAGACGCCTATTTTTCGGTTTAGCTTGTGCTTCCGTATGTAATCGATGCACATATTCAGCAATATTCCGCTGTCTTTTCCTCCTGAGAAAGAGACGTAGATATTGTCAAATTCCTTGAAGATGATGTCAAGCCGTTCTTGTGCCAGTTCGTACACGTTTTTAGTTATGGGTTGTTCTTTCTTCATTTAGTTTTCTGCATTTTGAGGTAAAGTTTCCATTCTTTGGTTGTAGTGAACCCTTGTTCTTTGAATAAGGCAGCGTGTCGTGTTTGTACCAATGCGGTCAGTTGCGGCATGTCTTTGGTCATATTTTGCCATACGGCTTCTATTAACCGGTTGAGGATTTCATTGTGTCCTTCTTGTTGTACATAGTAGTTATTGATGGACGTTTCGTGGCTTTTGTATTCAAGAGGAATAAAGCCTACGGTTTCATCATCCGCTTCATTTACGGCTATGTACCATTCAAAATTTTTCCCTGTCTTGAAGGGATATCGGTTGTTGTATTTCAATACTTCCGGATTCATTACCAGCGGACCGACCAGTGGATACAATTCTTTAGCGGTGCCGTTTATTTTAAGAATCTGTATTTGCATGGTTTTGTTCTTTTATAAGAGGCAAATATACGCAAAATTATTGATTTTGCATTAAAATAGGTTTGCGGAAAATGGAATGGAACACAGAGACACAAAGGCACAGAGTGTTATTTTTTTTTGAGAGAACGGAGTTCACGGAGCAAAAGTTTGGCTCTATGGCCTTTGCTTACTCTATTTATTTCTCCGTGTCTTCGTGTCTCTGTGTTCAATATAAAGGACTACACAGATTTTTTGCAATTCATTTCTGATTGACTATAATTGCATCTGTTGATTAGCTTGCATGCGGTTGAGCGCTTCGTTGTAGTCTTCGATGAGTTCTTTCATTACCTCGTTTACCGATTGCAGGCGGTGAATGAGGGAGGCTGCTTGACCGATTTCTATTTCTCCTTCGAAGATGTCACCCTCGAATATACCCAACTTGGCGCGTCCACGTCCTAAGATCTCACGAAGTTCATCTACTGATGCACCGCGCAGTTCTGCTTCTTCAACCCGTTTGTAGAATTCATTTTTCACCAATCGGGTAGGCGAAAGTTGTTTCAGTGTCAGTATCGTGTCGCCTTCGTTCAGGCGCAGGCACCGGTCTTTGAACGAGAAGTGTGCCGAGCTTTCTTCGGTTAATGCGAATCGGGTTCCTATCTGTACGCCGTCGGCTCCCAAGGCTTGTGCGGCAAGGATGCTTTCGCCAGTCGCTATGCCTCCTGCAGCCAATAGGGGCAGAGTACATGTACGGCGAATGGCAGGGATGAGACACATGGTAGTGGTCTCTTCCCGTCCGTTATGCCCTCCGGCTTCGAATCCTTCGGCTACGATAGCGTCTACGCCCGCTTCCTCACATTTGGCTGCAAATTTGGACGAAGCCACTACGTGTGCCACGAGGATATCCCGTTCGTGAAGCCAGTCAGTCCATTTCTTTGGACTGCCTGCCGAAGTGAAAACGATTTTTACGCCTTCTTCGGCGATGATTGGCATGATAGTATCTATTTCGGGATACATGAGCGGTACATTTACTCCAAAAGGCTTGTCGGTAGCTGCTTTACACTTACGGATGTGCTCGCGTAAGGTTTCGGGGTGCATTGAGCCTGCTCCCAGCAAGCCAAGCCCTCCAGCGTTGCTTACGGCAGAAGCTAATCTCCAGCCGCTGCACCATACCATTCCACCTTGGATGATGGGGTATTTAATGTTGAATAGTCGGCAAATTCGGTTCATGGTATTTTTTTTAGTTAACAGTTAATAATGAATGATTTATAAAGTCCTTGCTTTGAATACCGGTTTGGTTTGTTGCGATTCAGGTTCGAAGCCAAACCAATACGTAATGTCTTCGTTTTCGGCAGGCGGAAGCAGGCAGAGACGCAATTCTTCGTGATAAGTACCATTGAGCACCTCCCAATGTTCGGGAGGTAATACGTGTTTGGTACGGACGCGGTAGGCTGGTTCTTTCTTGAGCGACATGCCCGCTTCTATCCATGCAAGTGTCACGGCGGTTTCGTAAGCCGGATAGTTTTCTTGACAGAACTTATAGAGTAGGATGCCACGCCGTTCCAGGCTCATGGGCTGGTCAATGACGCCGATACGAGTCAGATGCTCCAAGAACCGGTGCAAGAATTCAGACTCTTCCACAATCAACCGGCGAGTGATTTCTTGCCAAGGTTTGGCATTGTAGAATCCGTCTATGAGGCGTGATAACATGCGTGCTGTTTGAAGTTCGTCGGGAGTGATTTCGTTGGTTTTCAACACTTCGTATGGAGGAAAAGGAGAGTAGCTGATGCTTAATTCCGGGCTGCGCCGGCGCATTTCCGTTCCGGGAAGAAGCTTTAGAGATTCCAATTGGATTTCGCCGGCACGATAAGAAGCCAACGTACGGACATCTTCGAATATCTCTTTTAAATGATATAAAGGTAATCCTGCTATCAGGTCGGCATGGGTTTCCAAATTGGGCAAAGCACATAAGAATTCCAGACCGGACAGGGCATCTGCCAAGTCTCCTGCTCTCCGGCTGACGGCCAGCACTTCCTGATGGAGGCTTTGAATGCCTGCCTCTAAGTGTAATTGTCCCTTTGGCATGGCGGCAAGTATTTCTTTCAGCTCTTCGGATAAAAGGGCGGGATGCACTTCTAAGTGAAAGCGGATGTCTGGAAATTCGCGGAATAAATCGAGTAAGGCGCGGGCATGACGGGTATTGTAATTGAAAGTCCGGTCGAGTACCCGGATATTCCGGATGTGGTGCTCCTGAATCAGGGAGATTCGCCTTCGGATGGTTTCAATGGGAAGGGTGCGTACGGGTTTCTCGCCTCCGCTTACACAAAAGGCGCATGTATTGAAGCATCCGCGTGTAGTTTCCAGTTGCACGAAAGGTTTGCTCCAATTGAAGAACGGGCTTTCTTCGGGCGGGACAAGCCGGTCGAAATGCATCACTTGTGCACGTCCGTTATCGTGGTAGGTGGAAACTGTATCCAAATAACATAAGCCGGTTATGGTGTGCCATGCTTCCGGCTTGTTCCATATTTCCAGCCAGCGTGCGAAAACCTCTTCTCCTTCGCCTCGGAATACACAGTTCACGAAAGGATAATTACGTAGGAACCTTTCATTATCTCCTAAAAATTCGGGACCTCCCAGTGTGATGCAACAATCGGGGAGCAAAGCCTTGATACGTCCCAAAGTGTGAAGTAACATTTCATGATTGAAAAGCCAGCAGGTAGCGGCTACGATATCTGGTTTCCGACGGAATACTTCAGCACTCGCCATGCCCGGATTTTCATTGATAGTTGCAGAAACAATGTCCCACTCTATATCGGCACGCCCGATGAGTTGGGCTTGCAAGGCGGGCAAAGCCAACGAGGAATGCGCATACGAACTGTTCAGGTCAAGCCAAAGGATTTTCATGAGGAATTTTTATTAAAAACGCAGATTAGCTCAGATTGACGCGGATATTATATTATTTATACTATGCACGGTATGGATTTGTGCATTTTGTTGATGTTGTCACGGAACGTCAAAAGACTCGTTGACGAACATAAGTGACATGGTCGACTCACTTATGTGAAACGTCCGAGTTACTTATGTTAAACGGTCGAGTCACTTATGTTCATCAGAATGCATGATGCATCTCTACGGTGATGGCAATCTACAATATGCACATTTCAATGCCGCTTGAAGTATAACTATGAATCAGCGAGAATCTGGGTTAATCTGCGTTTCATAAGAAATCAAAGCAAATATTGCGAGCTGATAGATTCGTGGCTCAATACACGGCGAATCGTCTCAGCAAACATGTCCGCTATAGAAAGCTGTTTCACTTTGGCGCAACGGTTTGAGTACGGGATGCTGTCGGTGAATACCAGTTCTTCCAGTTGCGAGTTTTGTACGCGTTCGGAAGCCGGACCCGACATAACACAATGTGTTGCAATGGCACGTACCGAGTTGGCTCCCGCTTCTTTCATGATGTCAGCTGCTTTGGTGATGGTACCTGCTGTATCTACCATGTCGTCAATCAATACCACATCTTTCCCTTTTACGTCACCGATGATTTGCATCGATGCTACCACATTGGCTTTTTCACGTGTCTTGTGGCACAATACCAAAGGTACATCCAGGTATTTGGCATACGTGCTGGCACGTTTCGAACCGCCTACGTCTGGAGTAGCGATAACCAGATTGGGCAAGTGCAGCGATTGGATATACGGGGCAAAAATTGTAGAGCCATACAGGTGGTCTACCGGAATATCAAAGAATCCTTGAATCTGGTCAGCATGCAAATCCATGGTAATCAGGCGGTCAATGCCCGCTACGCTTAATAAGTCTGCCACCAATTTGGCACCGATGGATACACGGGGCTTGTCCTTGCGGTCTTGTCGTGCCCAGCCGAAGTAAGGGATAACGGCGATGATACGTTTGGCTGATGCGCGTTTGGCTGCATCAATCATCAATAAAAGTTCCATCAGGTTATCAGAGTTCGGGAAGGTAGACTGTACGAGGAATACGTGTTGCCCACGGATAGATTCTTCGTAAGATACAGCAAATTCGCCATCGGCGAAATGTGTAATGTTCATGTTACCCAGCGGGCAACCTAAGCTTTTACAAATTTTTTCTGCAAGGTATCTCGAGTTTGTTCCCGAGAATACTTTAAAGGTAGATGTTTCGCTCATTGTATTTTTGATAATATTGGCTAATATTTAAATGCAAAGTTACGCCATTTCTTCAAGCCGGACAAACGAATATTCCAAAAACGTTAGTCGGCGAGCCGTTTCAGCTTTCGGAAATGTTCGAGCAGCTGGCTGTAATTGTAATCGTGTCCGGCGTCAAACTGGTTCCACAGTCCTCCCAGGATAGCCGCTCCGCCGAATCCGTAGTCCTTCACTTGTAAGATGTTGCTTTCATCAATGCCTCCTAATGCGATGACTTTTTTATCGATAATGTTGCTCTTTGCCGCCGTACGTATTTGCTCAGGGGTAAAAGCGGCTTGGTATCCCTCTTTGGAGATGCTATCGAATATCGGGCTGAGAAAGACATACTCGCAATGGGGCTTCTTCTCTTTCACTTCTTCCAGTGTGTGGCAGGATGTAGTGACAGACCCCGAATAGTTATCGGGGATAAACGGATTCCGGCTATTCAGGTGGATTCCTTTTAGTTTGTATTCTTCTTTCAGGTAGAAATTGTCATGCACAACGATACGTTTCCGGTATTTTTCCGGTATCAACGTCAATAATCTTTCGGCATATACCGGAATAGAGTCAACTTTACGTAGATGAAGGATGTCCAGCCCTTCATCGAAAAGGGCTGTGATGATTTTGTCTTCTTCTACGAAGTATGTAGGTCTGGTTATAACGATTAGTTTCATTATATAAACACAATAGAATGCGCAAAGGTAGTAATAAGTTTGTAATATTTGCGCATATTAGAGTAAAATCGTATAGGTTTCCATCGTTTTCAGGTCGATTTGCCATAATTTCCCAGCCAGAATGTTTCCATATTCGCAGATAATCTTGATGACTTCATTGGCTTCGGCACATCCAATGATGCCCGGAGTAACCCCCATGACTCCTTTGGGGGGATGAGGAAGGGAGCGCATTTCTTCTTCATCGGGGTAGAGGTCGCGGTATCGTTTCCCTCCTTTATCATATCGGAATACGGACACTTGACCTTCGAACATGCGGATAGCTCCGTATACATATATCTTATTCAATAAGGCGCATGTGTCATCTATCACATACCGGGTAGCGAAATTATCGCATCCGTCTACGATGATGTCGTAATGCGTAAAGATTTCTTTGGCATTTTCAGCGGTCAGCCGGAATGGATAGGCTTCTATCCGGATGGTGCTGTTCAGTGCTTCCAGCCGTTTTTGGGCTTGCAGGGCTTTGGGCAGGTTTACTTCGGCTTCAGAATAGAGCACCTGGCGTTGCAGGTTGCTTTCGCTTACGGTGTCATCATCAATCAGCCCGATTGTTCCTACTCCGGCACCTGCCAGATAGAGTGCGATGGGAGAGCCGAGCCCTCCTACACCTACAATGAGTACACGTGCCGCTTTCAGGCGTGCTTGTCCTTCTTCGCCAATTTCGGGAAGAAGGAGCTGGCGGTTGTATCTTTCCATAATTGTAAATAATAAACACAGAAACACGGAGTCGCAGAGAATATAAAAACTCTGTGTCTTTGTGTCTCTGTGTTCAAATAAGATTTCATTTTACAAAGTCGAATGAAGCATCCCAGTCTTTCCATACCGGTTCGCGTCCGGCTGCCTTTAGTGCGCACTCTACCTCCATGGCGGTACGGTCGTCGCTGATATGGAATTGTTCTAAGGCCTGAGGATAAGTGTAATATCCTCCCGGTTCGGTTTTGCTTTCGGCACTCATGGTGGTTACGCCCAGCGATGCCATGTGGTCACGGATATAAGCCGGTTCACGGGTAGAATACGAAATATCCACATCGTGGTCGAAGATACGCATGGCAAAGGTCACCTGTGCCAGTTCCTTGTCGCTCATGATAACGTTGGGCTGGAATCCTTCGTTCTCTGCGGGGCGCATGCGGGGGAAGTTGACACTGTATTTGGTCTTCCAATAGTGTTTTTGCAGATAACGCAGGTGGTATGCCATCATCGTGACATCGGTACGCCAGTCTTCCAATCCTATCAATACGCCCATGCCGATAGAATGCACGCCTGCTTGTCCCATGCGGTCGAAGCCGTTTACGCGCCATTCGAATTTCGATTTCATGCCACGCGGATGATAGATGTTATAACGTGCTTTGTTGTATGTTTCCTGGAAACAGATGACCCCGTTCATGCCGTGTCTGGTCAGTTCGGCATATTCTTCGGTTTTCAGCGGCATTACTTCTATTTTCAGGTTCGAGAAATAGGGCTTTGCCAGATCAAGTGCTTTGGCAAGATACGGTACGCCTGCCTTTGCCGGATTTTCTCCGGTTACTATCAGCAGGTTTTCAAACGGAGCCAGTTTCTTGATGGCTTTGTACTCGTTCTCCATTTCTTCGGGTGTCAGGATAGTCCTTGCCATGGGATTGCTGATATGGAATCCGCAATACACGCACGAGTTGGTGCACGAGTTGGTCAGATAAAGCGGAATAAACATCGATACTGTTTTCCCGAACCGTTCTTCGGTATATTTGCGGCTCAGGCGTGCCATCGGTTCCAGGTATTTTTCGGCAGCCGGCGAAACCAGTGCCATAAAGTCGTTCACATCACAGTGTGACTTGCCGAGTGCCCGCAACACATCGGATTCTGTTTTGGAGTAGATGGCTTCGGTCGTCTCCTCCCAGCTTATTTTTTCTAATTCTTCGCTAAACATGCTATTCAATTAATAATGAATAATTAATAATTAATAATGGTGGATGCGTTTGGATTGCATTTGCTGGACTTGATTATGCTGGTTAATAGTTTTATCAGTTCAGTACAATCCGCTTGAATGGATTGGAAAGCTATATCGTTTATGTAATCCGATTCGTGTAGCAATGTCAGCCAATAGTCTGTTTCGTTAGCTTCTTTTAATGAAATATGCAGTTTATGGATAAAATCTTTTTTGCTTTCGGCAAATTCAGCTTCACGTATTAATGCCCCTATTGCTGTACCGCTTCGGAGCAATTGTTTTGACATAACATATTCTCCTTTTTGTTCTTTTAAAAAGCGGAAGGCTTTAATGATACGCAAGGCAAAAGCCACAGATTTTTGTTTGATAATGCTTTTCGACCGCATCCTTGTTGTTATTAATTATCAATTTTCTCTCATTGTTGATTATTATTAGATTAAAACGTAATTAGCTAAAAAAAGTAGACGCTCTCTCGTTGTTAATTATTAATTATTAACTATTAATTATTAATTGAAGAGAGATCTCTCGAAAGCTTCATGGCGCAGAAGTTCGGACCGCACATGGTGCAATACTCCCCGTCGGTATGGCGTCCTTCGTTGAAGTATTCCAGCGCACGGTCGGGGTCAAGGCTCAGATGGAACTGGTCGCGCCAGCGGAACTCATAACGGGCTTTGCTGAGGGCATTGTCTCGGATTTGTGCTCCGGGATGTCCTTTGGCAAGGTCGGCGGCATGGGCAGCTATCTTATAGGTAATGACTCCCGTACGCACATCTTCGCGGTTGGGCAATCCGAGGTGTTCTTTCGGAGTGACATAGCACAACATTGCCGTACCCAGCCAGCCGATTTGGGTGGCTCCGATGGCTGATGTGATGTGGTCATATCCCGGAGCGATGTCTGTTACCAACGGACCGAGGGTATAGAACGGAGCGTTGTGACAATGCTCGATCTGGCGTTGCATGTTCTCTTGAATCTTGTGCAAAGGCACATGGCCCGGACCTTCGATGAATGCCTGTACGTTCTTTTCCCATGCACGGACAACAAGTTCACCCATGGTGTCGAGTTCGGCAAACTGGGCCTCGTCGTTAGCGTCGGCAATACATCCGGGACGCAGGCCGTCGCCCAATGAGATAGCTACATCGTATTGGGCAAGGATGTCGCAGATGTCATCGAAATGCTCGTAGAGGAACGACTCACGGTCGTGTATCAGGCACCATTTGCTCATAATGCTTCCTCCGCGGCTCACGATGCCGCATAAACGCTTGTCCGCCAGGTGTACATTGTGCCGGCGGATACCTGCATGGATGGTGAAATAATCCACTCCTTGTTCGCATTGTTCTATCAAGGTGTCCTTATAGATTTCCCATGTCAGGTCTTCTACTTTTCCGTTCACCTTTTCCAGTGCCTGATAAATAGGTACGGTGCCTACGGGTACAGGGCAGTTTCGGATAATCCATTCGCGGGTTTCGTGGATGTTGTCTCCCGTAGAGAGGTCCATCAACGTATCGCCTCCCCATTTGCAGCTCCATACGGCTTTGTCCACTTCCTCTTCGATGCTCGAAGTTGTGGCAGAGTTTCCGATGTTGGTATTGATTTTCACCAGGAAGTTGCGCCCGATAATCATCGGTTCGCTTTCCGGATGATTGATATTGGCAGGCAATACGGCACGTCCTGCGGCTATCTCGTCACGCACAAATTCGGGAGTGATGTGGGTGTCGATGCCTAATTCTTTGCAATTCATGTTTTCACGGATTGCCACATATTCCATTTCCGGAGTTACGATGCCTTGTTTGGCATAGTACATCTGGGTGCAGCATTTTCCGGCTTTGGCACGATAGGGTAGGGCGATGTGTTCGAAACGCAGGTGATCGAGCGAAGGGTCATCCCGGCGCATCTTGCCATATTCGGAAGTAATGGAAGGCAATTGCTCCACATCCCCTCGTCCGGTAATCCACGGTTCACGCATACGGGCAATGCCTTTCTTCAAGTCTATCTTTACCGAAGGGTCGCTGAACGGACCGCTGGTATCGTAGATATACACAGGCGCATTCGGAGTCATCACTTTCTTTCCGTCTTGGATGGTGACGGTAGGGGTCAGGTTTACTTTCTGCATTCCCACTTTGATGAAGGGGAAGAGTGTGCCTTGCATGTAGGCTTTCTCGCGGTGTGCGTAAGGTTTGTTCTCTTGTTCCATGGTGGTATTTTTTGTAGGTGATTAGGTCTCAGTTGACAAGTTGACAAGGTTCAGAATCGTTTGGCTGATGTGCCTAAAGCCTTGTCACTTTGTCAACTGAAACCTTGTTTCCTATACATTAATTATTCAGAAAAGCGGTTAAGGGTGACGAGGCAGAAGCTTCGAAGCTCTCACTTTGCACGCCAAGTCCTGCTTCGTAAGCACGGCGTCCGGCTATCACAGCTTCCTTGAAGGCAATAGCCATTTCTTCCGGATTTCCGGCTACAGCGATTGCGGTGTTTACCAGACAGGCGTCTGCTCCCATTTCCATGGCTTCGGCTGCATGGCTCGGTGCACCGATACCAGCATCTACTACTACCGGCACGTTACTTTGTTCGATGATAATGCGCAAGAAGTCGCGTGTCTGCAATCCCTTATTTGTACCGATAGGGGCGGCGAGTGGCATCACTGTAGCGGCTCCGGCTTCTTCCAGGCGTTTGCAAAGGGTAGGGTCTGCCTGGCAATAAGGTAATACCACAAATCCCAGCTTCACCAATTCTTCTGTCGCTTTCAACGTTTCGGCAGAGTCGGGCAGAAGATAGCGCGGGTCTGGATGAATCTCCAGCTTCAACCAGTTGGTGCCGAATGCTTCGCGTGCCATTTGTGCGGCGAATACAGCTTCTTCTGCCGTACGCACACCCGAAGTGTTGGGCAAAAGTTGGATATGCGGATGAACGATGTGATGCAACATATCGTCTTCCTTATCATTCAGTTCAATGCGTTTCATGGCCACGGTCACCATTTCCGTGCCCGAAGCCAGGATAGCTTTCTCCATAATCTCATTCGAGTTGAATTTGCCTGTACCTAAAAACAAGCGTGAGTCGAATTCTTTATCGGCGATAATCAGTTTTTTCATATATTCAATATCAACTATTAATTATTAACTGTTAACTATTAATTATCCTCCTTGTTTCTGCTATCGGGTCATCCGCACGCAGGATGCTTCCGCTAAGAGCAATGCCCGATACTCCAGTCTGCATGATAGCCGGAATATCTTCGAAGGCGATGCCTCCAATGGCTACGATAGGCAAGTTGATGCCTGCCTCTTTCATACGTGATACGATATTCCGGTAGCCTTCCAGTCCCAGAACAGGACTTAGGTTTTTCTTGGTTGTTGTAAAGCGGAACGGTCCGCAGCCAATGTAGTCGGCACCTGCGGCATAATGCATCTGCACGTCTTCGAATGTGTTTGCCGTACCTCCGATAATAAAGTCTTTTCCCAGCAGTTTGCGGGCCTCGGCTATCGGCATGTCCTTTTTACCCAGATGCACACCGTCGGCATGTAGCTTTTTTGCCAAAGCCACGTGATCGTCTATGATGAACGTGGCTCCGTACTGGCGGCATAAGTCCTGTACACGTATCGCTTCCTTTTCTACCTCTTCTTCGGTTGCCTCCTTCATGCGCAACTGAATCCACCGGCATCCGCCTTCCAGTGCCATCCGGGCAGAGTCGAAGTAGGTATATCGGTCGGTGTAATGGGTAATGAATTGCAGTTCCATAGCTGTATTATCCTCCACAAGCCGCTTTGATGATAACTAAACTATCGTTCGGTTGTAAGGTTTGGTCTGCCCATTTTTCACGGGGAATCATACGGTTGTGCAAAGCTATGGCTACTCCTTTTTCAGGAAGCTCCAGTTGTTTTGCCAAATCGGCAATGGTATTCCCTTGGGTCAAATCGGTCTCTTTGTTGTTTACAATAACTGTCATAGTGGTTCTCTATATAAATAAAGTAAATATAATAAGGAGTAATCCAAAGAGACACCTTTCAGGAGAGGGAGGTATGTAAAGAGTGTTTTCCGAAGAAACAATCCCTTCGCCGGTACTAACCGTATCAGGTTCGTAGGGTATAATCTCAGCCCGATATGGGCACCCCTTTGTTTTACTTTCCGGCAAAGGTACTGGATTTTTTCGAAAAAACAAAAATAGTCTTTGTTTTATATTTCTTGCGGCATTTATTTGTGTCATTTTGCGGACGTAGAAACGGAGCGGAATATTCGAGGGAATGCACACATTCATGCCGTAATAGTATAATGGAAAGATACCACAGAAATAAAAAAAGCCGGCGCGCATCCCTGCGAGCCGGCTTCGAAATTACTAATTTAAGTAAAATGTGCGGGGACGCTTCCCCATTATCTATTGATAGAGATATTTCTTTTTTAGTTGACAAGGTTTCAGGTGACGAGTTGACAAGGCTTTACTACCTTTTACTCTACTACGTCACGGACACAACGGACTTTACCTGAAATATTATCAGCCCGTTCGTATGTAAATCCTGTACTCGTTAATACCATATTTGATTCATGAGTTCCAAAGCCAGGACGTTCGGCATTTCCTTCCTTGGGATATAACCCTGTTCCGTTAAAGCTAAAACGAGTAGCAGACCAATAGCTTTCGCCGCTTCCCCAAGTGACATTAGAGTAGCCTTGACTGCTATTTAACGATGTATACATCAACATCAATTCCCTTTGATTCGGAACTCTATAGCCTTCAGGACACAATTGGCTACGATTAGAAAAGTTTACCATATCCTTAAAACCTGTCATATTATTTTCAGTCCAATGTCTTGCCGTAGCTCCCTTGCCTTGCGGCGTTACCAATACTTCAAAGGTGCGATAAGGACGGTTATTCCCATCATTTCCTCTTTCATAATGGAGTGGAAGTTCATATCCACCATCCGAAGAAGAACGTCGAGCGGAGTAATCTAATTTTGATAGATTTAGCCGATAAGAGTCTCCGTATTCAGAGGAAACGTTACTGACAGTCACATAATCTTCGGGAATTTCTTCTATATTGTCCAAAGGTATTCCTAAATAACGTATGCAGCGATATTTATAATCACGATTTCCTGTAATTGGATCTTTATAATAAACTCCATCCGCATTATCATTATACTGTCCTCTCGACGCTCCTTCTTCCGCCCAAATAATCCATGGTGCAGTATAACTACCCGAACTGCTTACCACGTGTTCCATATACGTTCCGTCACCTTGATACAGATGAGCGGTTTCCGGTAAAGCGTTTTCTCCAATCCATAAATCGGTTAATTCATCAATGGAAGCCATTACCCAACGGATTTCTTCGGGGTCTATGATATTATCGCCATCCAAATCACGATTTCGTGTCATGCAAGCATGCCATACATCACGATACCCTGGTTGGAGTTCTTCTTCTTTTGGAGTATCTCCTATACCTATATCATCCGCATCACGGCTTAAAACCGTAGTCCATCGTATATTACTTGATTGATAATCTCCATTATATCTTGAGCCAAAAATACTCAATGTATTATAGCGCCCATTATTCATTGTCAAATACATGCCCCCACCATGATCTAAAGAATAATAATCATCATCTGGTTCAATCGGCAATGCCGGAGTTTCCAAAATTGATTCGGTTCCCCATGCCGACTTTATACCCGAATCAAGTTCGTTGTAAATGCTGTATATGGGAGACTGGCGAATTGTAAGCACACTGTTTGACCATGAGCTTTCCCCGTCAGGGCTATATTTCGCACCTTCCGTACAGATATGCATCAGGCGATCTCTTCCATTCACCACTTGCTTCCATAATATCAAACGGTCTGGATCATCCACGTTTGCATCAGGGATTTTATATTCTTGAGTTTCAGGATTGTAGATATATACATATTCGTCTATAAAAGCTGTCACATAAACAACACTTTCTCTATTTTCGTCTTCTTCAGCTACATTACTCCATTTTGTATCATCTTCAGCTATTTTCCTTAAATGATTAATCAATTGGTTGACATCACGTAAGCAAGCATCGTCTAAAAGATTATCCCAATAACGGTTATTATTAGATTCTGCATAATAATTATTACTGTTTCGAACCCGCTCTTTCCATTTTCTATTATCTGAAAAATTATTCCCTTCATCCGAATTAGCGTTGGTTTGTACACCATTTGTTGTAGAAACACCCCCATCATACGCTTCGTAACCCGGGAATTTCACCATCGTACGATTATAGCGATCATTAATTTCTACCCCAAACTCTTTATTCACCGCAAACAATACCCACTTATAGTCTTTCAAACTGTTTTGTTCGCTATTTGCCACTTTCATGCCTTCATCGAAAGGAGTCTGTACAATCCACGAAAGCCCGTTTTGCAAGGCTGTACGTGTAAACTTGATTCGGGTACGGGCATAATGGCTGTCTATTGCCCGCACTTGGTCGCCTGCGATAACCACATCACCTTCTGCGCCCGGCCGTTCTTCTTTTCTGTCATCATTCACCTCTGCATCGTAAGAATTGATACCGGTCAACTTTATGGTATAAGTATAATGCACATTTCGTGCTACCGTATAATTGTTTACCCTCTCTTCATTATTGGCATCAGAAGCTTTTCCTGTTTCTCCCAAATGTATGGTGTATTCAGCGGATACGTTTACATATTCAGTTGTTCCATTATTTGTACGCTGATAAGAAAGATCACCTTTTATCACCACGTATGTAGCAGTGTTTGGCGCGTATTTGTAACCTGTATTCTCTTCGGTCTTTCCGGGATAATTAGGGTCTCTCTCAGCTTCCAGTATTTCTTCCTTATATTCTTTTTCCCGTAAAGCATACAGACTCTCTATTCCATCATTTTCCTTTGCTTCCCTTTCCTCTTCATCAATCCACAATCCACTACCGGTCTCTCCTTTTTCAGGCGGAGCCGAATAGTTTTCCAGCATATAAAACGTGAAAGAACAATGTGTGTCTTCCACTTCATCAAACAAGGTAATGGGTGCTTTGTCTTCTTCTTTACTTTCTTCATTCATCGAAGCATACTCGGCATTCGATAAATTTATATTTTTGTTTACAATCGATGCATTCAAAGGTACCTGCATCACCATATAGCTTTTAGGCACAAACTTTAATGTTCCGTTTATTGCTTCATCCACATTTGCTGTAACGTCAAACGTGATTTTAGCGTTTAGCCGCTTCAGTTCAATATCTACTTCATCACCATCGGATGATGTAATTATTCCCTGTCCGTTATTTATGGATACGGTCACATTTTCTTCCTCGCCTTCCATGACAAACGAAAGGTGGTTTAATAACAGTTGCTGGTTACGGGTAGCGATAGACAACTCCAAAAGTTCCGCCTCTGTATCAATCGCATCCAATTTTTCTTTCGACAAATCGAAATCGCCGTTATTATAGTTCGCTATAGCATACAGCCTTTGCCTTGAACCGGTAAGTATGTTAAATCCGTTGATTGTACCTGTAAAGCTTTCGTCGCGGTATGTTCCTGTAGCTTCCATTCCATTTACCGCAAAGGCTTGTCCACCCGTTTTCTCGCCACGCGCGTTAAAAGCAAACAGATAAATGGTAGAGACATTGTATTCTGCCTCCGGTGTCTGTTCTGCCCTTGAAAGTTTCTTCTGAGGCGTAGTAGAGAAGTTAATGGATACGGTAGTCGGAATGCCTTCTTCTACCTGACCGGCATTTCCTTCTACCAACGCATCGTCTTTACATCCCGTCAATCCGATAAAGACAATCAGCATCAATCCTATATAAAACTTTACAGACTTCATAAACACACTTTCATTAATCAAATACTGGAACTTCTATTTCATACGAAACCCATTTGGCAACATGATATTTCAAGCTTGGCAAATCTACCGGCACACTTTCTGTACCACCTGCCCTGTCTATCGTCACCGTAATATCATAAATGTAATTTCGTTGCAGGCGATAGAGGTATAAGTAATCCTCCGGTTTTATATTCTCATCATCATTGTTTTCCGGCAAACGATAATTCACAGGTATCTTGTAATATCCATAGACTGTTTCTCCATTTTCTGTATAAGGAGCATACAGAAGGATATAGGTTTCCTTATTTTCATCAATAGGAGCCTCTTGATAAGGCCTATCGTCTGACGTATCTCCATCGTGCCAATTATTAGCATAAGAATAAAGCACTAACTGTTCCTCATCTGCATAATAATTGTATTTCTCATCAGTGGAAGAAGTATTAACCGTTACCATATCCACATTCTCTGGGGGATATACAGACATGGAACTGACATTTGTGCTTAAATAGGTATCTTCCGCATCCCATCCCAAATCTAACAGATTGGTACAGGGCATATAATGATAAAAACGATAGGACACGTCATTCCAGTCTGTATTGCTGGAAAACTTGATACGTATCTTTGCTGCGGCACGCTTTAAATTGATAACACCAATAGTGATATTACTTTCGCTAATCATATCCTCTCGTACGGGAATACTTCCATCCATCACAAAGGAAGATTGTTTCTCATAGCCCCTTAATCCGGTTACTTCCGCTTTTTGCAAATCAAATAAAGTTTTTATGGATGATAGGGATTCGGGGGAAGGGTGGTTCGCTATTAAATAAACCACATCCCCTGCTTGAATGTCACCATCATCAGGAAACAAACTTGCTAATGAGATTTCTAATTCTTTTTTATCCATTTCTTCATTTCCTGTTTGTGGGGCAACTTCATTCATTCCAGACACAGAATAATATGCGGTACGTTGCTGCCCTCGAAAGATAAATACATCCAATCTTTTAATCAGATTTTCATTCCAAGGATCGCCCCAACCTGGTTCCGTTGTTATTTCTTGTGCACGGGATGCTTCATTTCCGGCTAAGGCATACGAAATAAGGACGCTTCCAGCCTCACCGTTATCCGACTGCGGTAAGGACACATCGTCTGCACACGCTGAGAACAATCCGCTTGCGCACAACGTCATTAGAATAATATGTACTATTTTCTGCATCATTTCCATCAGTTCATTTAATTGCTGTCATCACCTTTCCACCATGTCTTAATGGAATGAGTTGACGGCAAATCTTTAATCAATACATCAAATCCCTCGTCTTTTACAGGCCTTAATTGCCAAATGCGGATATAATAATCATTTCCTCCGGCAAAACGACGTTGATCTTTCCAATAAGTATGTTCCAAATAGTCACTTCCATCATCTTGCTTGTCTTCATCCTTTTTATTAATAGCTAAATCGTGCCAAGTCTTGCCATTATCGGTAGATATGCTGATATGCAAATCGGTATAAACCTCTTTTTTACTATCTTCAATACCTTGTCCCCAACTTGTATTCTGGTAATTCAAATCTGTCCAAGGATTATTTGCCGTAACTTGAATTTGGTAATCTTCATCACGGGCAATACCTGTTATTACACAACGCCTTGTATGCGTTTCTCCGGGTATTTTATTCCCATTCTCATCTTTCATATCTTCCCCATTTTCGTCTTTTTTTACATCGGTTACGGTATAATCACCCGAGCCAAAACTGAAATCGGTTGTATTCGAAAGCCATGCTTTCCATACAGCTCCTTCAGGAGCTTTTAAATGAAAATTAAATGCCGCATACGAAGGCGCATTTTCAAGATTCTGGTGATTAATGTCTTCATATCGTGGATAAAGCACGTAACAGAAAACGGCTTCTTCATCACCTTCTCTTGCATCTTTGTAATCAGAGTCTATGTATCTTGGTTCATCCTTGTCTTTATAAAATTTTACTAATCTCCATGCAGATACGGGCGCATTCCCTCCATCTTTTATTTCCGGATTCCACCCGATAGCTGATTCCACTTTATCCCATAGCAGTACTCGGTATTCGAGCTTCAGCTTCCCGTCATTCACTCCTGTAATGGTATAGCGGTAGATGTGGTTGCGGACTATATCATATTGAGTTCCGTCTTTAGGTGCTCCGTTTTCGTAGTCTTTGAACTCTAATTCGTATGTTTCGCCGTTGACTGTTACTTGTATCTTGGCTGCATCGGTGCTGTTTTCGTATTCGGGCAGGTAGATGTAATATTTACCGTTTTCTCCAGTAAAAGTCAGAGATGATGTTGATACTGAAGCTAACGGATTGAAAGAATATGCTGTTCCTGCTTCTTCTCTATCTAATTCACCTGTAGTTTCTACTAATGCATAACCTGCTGGTACGCAATACCCTTGTGTATTGTATGGACTTATTGTTATAGCTCCTATTTCATAATCAGATGGAAATGATTCTGCAAAATTTACTTCTACCTTTGCCATGGCACGAAGCAAGTCAATGCTTATATTTGTACGTTCGCCTGCGGCAAATGTAAATTGGCTTTTTAATACGCCCCACATAGGGATGTACCCAGCATTTTGATTGTAATGAATGGATGCAAGATCTGCCAATCTTGTGTTGCTTGCAGTAAAATTGGCTAATACCACAAACTTATAAGTACCCGATTGCCAATTGGTACCGCTAAGCGTACCTACGTATTGGCTATTGGAGGCAAACAAATCTTCTACTGTCCCTACATACTCATCGGCATCATCATATATTAATATCTGTAAGTCATCGATTTTATTTTCCCAACCTACGCCTTCTTCGTCTGTATCTTGCTCAGAATTCCACGTAGCACGGCTGCCCACTTCTTCTCCATTGATAGATAGAGTGAGGGTGACATACACCTTGCCTTCTTCCCCTTCCGCCACGGCAACTTCATCATTGCGGGAGCAGGAGGCGAGCAGGAGCAGGGAGAGCAACGCTGCGAATGCAATATGTAAGGAAGTAGTTTTCAATTTTCTAACTATTAATTATTAACTATTAATTATTAACTGTCAAAGTTCTGTTTCGCTCAGCACTACGCGCCAGGAGTTGATGATGATGCTGGAACTCATCCAGTGGTTGTTCTCATCGAGGAAGAACGTCAGGTTGTACTCGTCTTGGCGGTCGAGGTATTCCTGGTCGCTTAGGTCTTGGTTGTAGTAGCCTTTTATCAGCAGGGCGTAGTCTATCAGGGGGATGGACAGTACGGTTTCGCCTTGGCTGTTGCTTACACTCAGGATAGTGCGCGTGTCTTTGTCCTTTACCAGCCTGCCTACGGTCAGTTCTGCCAATGCTGTGGATATGGCAGTTGTAGCACGGCTACCATCGGGATTCATGTCGGCTGTACCCGAGGCGGTGTAATAAGGCTGATAGTGGATCAGCTCATCGTCAAGCAACGTGTTGTCGTGAGCCATCAGACCATTTTCGTCTGTAATCTGAAAGCTGAACTGATTGACATCTATCGGCTCGCCGGAAAGATGCTGCAAGACGATGCGTACTGTCTTGGTATCTTTGGTGAGGGGTATGTCGATGTCGTGTGTGCCCGGCTCGTCGGGCAGGGTGCAATGGGGAACGAAAGCATGGAAAACCGGAGCAATTTCTTCTACGGTAGCTTGACGGTTTTCGTCGTATTCCCGGTTGATGGTGCAGGTCAGTTCTTCCAACGTCGATACGCCGGGAGTAAGGCTTGGCACGTCGTGCGACTGCAGTTCGTTTTCCAGCCCACACCAAGCGACGAATTGATAGGTTCCAGCAGGCAATTCGAACGGCAGGGCGTAACCTTCTTGCTGTAAGGCTTCGCCGCTGTCGGTGAATTGCTGTACAAACTTACCGCTTTCATCGAAGGCGTAAAGCGTAACCGACTCCACTTCGTGTGCAAAAGCGTCGGAGTAGTGCAGGTGCATGTCGTAGCGGAAGCGTGCACGGTAGTTTACCGAGCAGTCGCCTTCGTAGTCCATGATGCTGCATGAGGCAAGCAGGAGAGCCGACAGGACTCCTGTGCCTATTCGTTTGAAGATTGCGGTAAAGGTTTGCATATTAGTTGGTTTTAGTCCAAAGCCCCTCCAAACCTCCCCCGAAGGGGAGGCTTAATGGGGATTGTTTATTTGTTTTTATAGTTGTGATGAATTAATTAAGTACTGCGCTTTGTTCTACCACTTTCCAGGCAAGGACATTCAATTTTGCAGCCATGTAATAGTTCTTGTCTTCACCCGGGATAGGAGGAAGAACCTTATTGGGATCATAAACAGCACCACCGATACCCGTAATATCACTAATCGTTAACACGTACGAATGATTACGTACTACACCATAAAATTCATTACCAGCAGCACTGCTCAAGTGTTCGATAGGTATCTGATAGTAGCATGCGCCATTTTTATATCCCATGAGATTTTGGGTATAAATACTTCCTTTTAATGCAGCAATAGCCTCCGTTGTAGCATCAGTTTCAGATTCTGTTCCTTCTCCTTTTACTAAAACAATATCTGTTACTCCGTCTATTGTTGGTTTAGTGATAGCTGTTACATCAACAGTAACTTCTCCAGGATTAATAGCCGAAACCGGATTGCTGAAAGAGAAAGTGACATCGTCGGCTTTCAATGGTGTCCATGCTTTATTGCCATCTTTTGTGTAAAACCAATAGTAATCACAGCTTGCTACGATTACGTCTTTCAGACCTTTTTCTGTGTAAAAGACACCGTTGTGTTTGTAAATATTGCCTCCCTGGTATGTTTCATCTCCAGATGTTTTATACATGATATGTGCAGCAACCAATACGGTTGTAACATTGGTATTGTCACCGCCTTCCACTTGGGCATAATCATTGTTTATTGTATTTTCGAAGATGTATTCTACGTCATTAGCTTTTTTAGTCGCTTCTGTCCACTTCTTGTACTGCAACCCTGTATAAGTTGGTCCATCCTGATAGTCTCCTTCTCCTGTATAGTTCATGTCTTCAGCCCAAAATGTACGGTGCGTGCCTGTCCAATTTGTAAAAGGGGCAGTACCAATCCAAGAATCATTCAAATTCTTAACGTAGTAAGAAGATTCGTTGGTAGCATTTGCGCACCAGCCATCAATAACTACTTTCATGGTAACGCCAATAGCGTTGTCAAGTACATAACTGTCATCGCTAAGTTCTTTCTCAGACACTGATTCTTTTACTGTTAATTTTGCGGCAACACGTTCTACGTAGATTTCAACTGGGTCAGCTTTGGCAGCAGTTATAGCAGCAGCATCTCCACCATCACCAACCTCTTTGGCTTTGCCTGCAATGTTTGTTGCTGTAACAATACTCCCATCCTCAACATAAGCAGAGTTTGTCATGATAAAGCTTCCTTTATCACTTCCTATACCACTATTCGTAACAGCTTCCATTGCTGCAGATAAGGACATGCCTGTAAGTGCGCTGCTTCCTCCATTCAATACAGCAAGCATTTGTGTAGGTTGAGAAGTAGTAGGACCTAATACAATCACGGCATTAGATTTACTTTCTACATTTCCTCCATCAGTTTGTGGTTGTAAATCCAAATAGCCATCTTTATCGTTATCTACATCTGTATCTGATGCTACTAAGTTACCTTTTGTCAAATAGTTGCCATTTGCATCATAAAACAAGAACACAGAATTAGCAACACTTACTGCACCTTCTGCTTCAGTTCCATTATCAAAACTATCACCCGTTACGGCTCTTGAACCTGACCCTGTTGAAAAGACAAGATTCACCGCCATATAAGAGCTACCTTCCTGCCCCTGCGTACCATTATCCACTGCAGGATTTTCTTCATTCGAACACGCCGCCATTAGCGCACATGCCAGCGTTCCTACTAAATACTTACTTAATTTCATAATCTATGCTTTTTAAAATTGTTACTTATTCTTTTGTCTCTTTTATTTCTTTCAGTGCCGCATCGGCTTCGGTGATGCCAGCCGATTGTGCCTGTTTCAGTAAGGTTTCGGCTTCGGCATAATTCTTTTCCAGCAGCGCACAGATGCCACGGGCGTAGACTGCCTGCGGCATATCGCCGGCTTTGGCGAGGTAACGGCGTGCGGCAGGGAGGTCTTTGCGATGCAATGCCGTGTTGGCTGCATTGAGGTTTGCCACCGGGTCATCGGGATACAGACGGACGGCTATGTCGAATACTTCATCAAACTCCTTGCTGCCCGGCTCGCACTCTTGCGCTACAAGGAACAGTTCTTGCAGGCTGAGCTTCTGGGGCTGGGTGCGCATGATGCGGCGTATCTCTTCGGTGTCGGTGAACGAACGTATGGTATACTCGATGCGGTAATCGCTATGACGCAGGGCTGGGTAACAATCGCGCAACAAGATGCGATAGTCAGCAGGATAAGCCGACTTGATGCGGCGTTCTTTCCGGTCGGGTTCCTCATCGCTGTCGATGATGGCTAAAATTTCCTGCCTGTGTTCCAACGCCGACCCGTCTACATAGCGGCGCAAGCCTTCCCAGTCTTCCGGTTCGGAAGAAGTGCGGATAAACCCTGCGCCGAAATGGTACAACCCCGAAACATATTCTTTCAACGCTTCGGTACGTCCGGCTGCCAAGCGGGCATTTCCGGCATACGAACCTTCGGGCGAGGCGTATCCCTTGATAGCAAGCGAAGTAACGGTGATGTCCTTGTCGGCTTGCACCGAGTCGATGGTCGCTGTTATCTTGTCCAGTTCACGCTGGTTGTTGCGGTATTCGGGACGGATTTCCGTGCGGCTCACCGGGAAATCGATGTATGCCGTACCTGCCAAGGCACGTGTCTTGGTGCGCTCCACTTCGGGCTGCACATAGACCATAAGCGGGATGAATTCGGGACGCTTGCCACGGTATTCGCCTATCGCCTGACTTTGTTCGGCAAGCACTTTGCCGCAGCACCCGTAGTCCTGCCTGAACAGGGTCAGGCTGGCTCCGTCCATCCATTCCTCGTAAGGGAGGATGACTTGGTATGCCAGCGTGTCGGGCTTGTCTTTTTCCTTGAAAGAGAGTTCGTCCGCTCCGCCCAGCATACACCCTTTGCCCTGACGGGCATAGTGGAAATAGCGGTTACGGCTATAAATACCTATGGGGCGCAATGCCTTGTTGGTGTCGCCGTTTTCCAAGAGTGGGGTGATGAGCACGGCACGGTCGCCTTCCGCTTCCACTTCGCTTAGGCGGAGGGTCATGCCTACCGTGAGGTAACTGCCATCGCGTTTCAGCGACACACGGTCTGCCTTTACGCTGTCCAGCATCGGGGCTTGCGCCTGTGCCTGGAGGGCAAGGAGCAGTGCCGCAAAGGCTAACATCTTATAGGATTTCAGGAAACTGTTCATAGCAATTCAGGTTTTAGAATACGTAAATCAAGTTGACGGCTGCCTTTGTGGGTCCTACATAATGGTGGGTTTTGCCCGTCTCTTGCCGTTCGCCACAGCCTATACATTCGTAGCGGTCGAATTTGGTAAAGGCATATCCGATGCCTATCTCCAACTCCAGATTCCAGTGCATGCCGAGGATAAAGGAATAGCCATAGCCCACACCTGCCCCCGCAAACCATCCTTGATACCGGTTGTCTTCCAATTTGGAAAGGTCGGAACCCAAGAGGTTGAATCCTCCCTTGATGCCGCCCATATTGTATTTGCCTCCATGCAGGTGGAAACCTAAGAAGTGTCCGGCGAATCGGTCGCAGAACCAATAGCGTGCTTCTGGCTGGAGAAACCAGTTTTTCCACCGTTTCCCTTCGGAAAAAGTCCAGTTATTATAGTTTGCCGTTACATCGACAGTCCATTTCGGCGCAACACCAAACTCCACACCGCCATTGATGTTGAGTGCAGCATCGTATAATAGATTGCTCTTCACAGCCACATCCTGCGCCGAAACCGAGAGTCCTATGCATGACAAAAGGACGAAAAGTAAACGCTTCATAGCATATATCTTCTTAATTTTTATATTCTATCAATGTCCATATTCTATCGGAACTTATACCGTGAGGATGTACGGTATTATAATATAAAGGTGTACTAGAACTGTCCGATAAAATATTAGTAACCTATTCCAGCGACAAAGGTATATGAATTATTTTCTACGTGCAATAAGCTGATATGTTTTTTTTCAAAAAAAATAAAAGAATGAATGAAAGGCTGATATTCCGCAAGCGGACAGGTGATTTTCTGCAAGCAGTTACCTAAGTTTTATATTCCGGCTGGCGGAATGTATATTCCACGGGCTGGAATATACGTTCCACGGCGTGGAATGTACGTTCCAGCCCATGGAATATAAAACTTTTGTAACTGCCGCAGGGAAACAAATGCCATATGCGGCGTAAATATATTTATCCGCTGCGTGTTTTATTAGGAATTAAGTGCTATCTTTGTCTGCAGGAAACAAAATGTGAAAATGATTATTGAATATCCGCAAACATCCCATGTAGGGGCGTATCGC
>ULXT01026739.1_pt1 | contig 50865 bp, 35 predicted proteins | sample 1961571 | NCBI WGS metagenome assembly ULXT01 (sample SAMEA4835846, study PRJEB28245) | human gut metagenome | biome: gut microbiome; material: fecal sample | place: Denmark | collected 2008
ACAAACAGAGGCCATCTCAAGTCTATTTGAGACAGCCTCTTTTCTTTTTATTAATGATGAACCTAAGCGTCCCTTTACCCAGCTTAAAGCGCTTATTTGCCCAGCCCAAATGAATCATTTAAGCTGGGTAAAGCCCTGCTTTAAGCTGGACAAACGATTGCTTTAAGCCGGACAAACAAGACTTCTACCCAGAACTTACTTCCGGAAAGGCGGCTTCACGACTACAGCCTTCAGCTTGCGGCCGCGCATATCGATGCAGATTTCCGTTCCAGGCTTGCTGAATTCGGTCTTCACATACCCCATACCGATACCGATCTTTCGCATGGGCGACATGGTACCCGAAGTCACCATACCAATCGGATGACCTTCCGCATCCATCAGTCCGTATCCATGACGGGGAATGCCTCGGTCTATCATCTCAAAGCCTACCAGCTTGCGGGCCACACCTTCGGCCTTCTGCTTCTCCAGCATCGGACGGTTGATGAAGTTCTTGCCGTCCACAAACTTGGTGATCCAGCCCAGGCCGGCCTCGATGGGCGATGTGGTGTCATCGATGTCGTTGCCATACAGGCAAAAGCCCATCTCCAGGCGAAGCGTATCGCGGGCTCCCAAGCCAATGGGCTTGATGCCAAACTCAGCACCGGCCTCGAACACCGCATCCCAGATTTTCAGGGCAGCTTCGGGATAGAAGTACAACTCAAAGCCACCGGCTCCCGTATAGCCGGTATTCGAAATGATGACATCCTTCTCACCCGCAAACTCGCCGTGGGTAAAGGTGTAATAAGGCAGTGACGACAAATCGATGGACGTCAGTTTCTGCAAGGCCAGAATGGCTTTCGGGCCCTGTACGGCCAACTGGGCCATGCGGTCGGAAGCGTTTTCAAGCTCGGCCCCTTCGGTATTGTGGGACACGCACCAGTTCCAGTCTTTCTCTATGTTGGCCGCGTTCACAACCAGCATATACTTTTCGGGTTCGTAACAATAGACCAGCAGGTCGTCCACAATGCCTCCCGTTTCGTTAGGGAAACAAGTGTACTGCACCTTGCCGGGAGTGAGAGCAGCCACATTGTTGGAGGTTACCTTCTGGAGGAAATCCAGCGCATGCGGACCCTTTACCCAAAATTCGCCCATGTGCGACACGTCGAAGACGCCCACACCGTGGCATACGGTCAGATGTTCGTCGATGATGCCCGAATATTCAATCGGCATATTATATCCCGCAAACTCGTGCATCTTGGCACCCAGCGAGATATGTTTTTCAGTAAATGGAGTGGTTTTCATGAAACTAATATTTAAGCATTCAGTATTTTTATCTCATCAGCGTGCGGCCACCAGCTCGGCAATCTTCACCACCACCTTCATGGCTTTTTCCATGCTCTGGATGGGCACGAACTCATAACGGCCGTGGAAGTTGAGTCCGCCGGCAAAGATGTTGGGACAAGGCAGCCCCTTGAACGAGAGCTGCGCTCCGTCCGTTCCACCGCGGATAGCCCTCACGCGAGGTTCCACGCCGGCTTCCTTCATGGCCTGGAAAGCGATGTCGATGACGTGCATCACCGGCTCTATCTTCTCGCGCATGTTGTAGTACTGGTCGTGCAGGTCGAGCGTTGCCGTCCCCTCGCCGTACTCGGCATTGATCTTCCGCACCAAGTGCTCCATCTCCTGCTTGCGGCTTTCGAAGCGGGCACGGTCATGGTCACGGATGATGTAGGAAACAACCGTCTGCTCTACCTCTCCGCTGATACCCACCAGGTGATAGAAGCCTTCGTATCCCTCGGTATGCTCGGGCGTCTCGTGGCTGGGCAGCATGGCCATAAAACGGCCGGCCACCCGGATGGAGTTGATCATCTTGTGCTTGGCATAGCCCGGGTGTACGTTGCGGCCCTTGAACGTAATCTTGGCAGAAGCGGCGTTGAAGTTCTCGAACTCTAGTTCACCTACCTCACCGCCGTCCATCGTATAAGCCCAGTCGCAACCAAACTTCTGTACATCAAACTTATGGGCACCAAGGCCGATTTCTTCGTCGGGATTGAAGCCGACACGTATCTTGCCATGTTTTATTTCAGGATGCTCCTGCAGGTAGGCTACGGCCGAAACGATTTCGGCAATACCAGCCTTGTCATCAGCTCCCAGCAAAGTCTTTCCGTCGGTCACGAGCAAATCCTCGCCCTTATGGTCAAGCAACTCAGGGAACTGAGAAGGAGACAGTACTATATTATCTTCGGCACAGAGCACGATGTCCTTACCGTCATAGTTTTCCACCTTGCGGGGAGACACGTTCTTGCCGCTCATGTCGGGACTTGTATCCATGTGGGCGATGAAGCCTACCGTCGGCAACGGTTTGTCCGTATTGGCGGGAAGCGTAGCAAACAGATAGCCGTTCTCGTCCAGCGTGATTTCCTCAAGACCCATCGACTCCAGTTCTTCCTTCAGGTAGCGGGCAAATACCATCTGTCCCGGCGTACTGGGAGTGACACCCGTCTCTTCACTCGACTGGGTGTCGAAGCTGACATACTTCAAAAAACGTTCTACTAAAGTCATATCATTCAAAATAAAATTGAGATTCAACAATATTTGTTCATTGTGCCCGTAAAGGTAGAAAAAGGGGCGTAAATTGCCAAGCAATCCACGCCCCTTTTTTATTTTCAAGTTAACGTTTTGTCAATCAGAAGCAGCTGCTGCCGTCGAAGCAGTGGGTGCAGAGCTTGCACTTGGGCAGGCCAATGGACTCGACCAGGGTCTCCAGCGTATTGAAACGCAAGGAAGTGAAGCCGAAGCGCTCGCGCATGATCTCGACCATACGGTTGTATTCGGGAGTGCCGGTGGTAGCGTACTTCTCGAGGTTCTTGTTCTCGTCGCCCTCGAGCTCCTTGATGATACGACGGGTGATGAGCTCGAGCGGGCTCTTGGAGGCAGTGAAGCCAATGAAGGGGCAGGCGTAGATGAGGGGCGGACAAGCGATGCGAATGTGTACCTCCTTGGCTCCGTACTCGTAGAGCACCTTGACGTTGTCGCGCAACTGCGTACCGCGCACGATGGAGTCGTCGCAGAACAGCAGACGCTTGTCCTGAAGCATGGCGCGGTTGGGGATGAGCTTCATCTTGGCTACGAGGTTGCGCATCTCCTGACGGCTGGGGGTGAAGCTGCGGGGCCAGGTGGGGGTGTACTTGGCAATGGCGCGATGGTAAGGGATGCCTTTGCCTTCGGCGTAACCGAGGGCCATGCCGACACCCGAATCGGGGATGCCGCAGGCGCAGTCTACTTCGGAGGAATCAGTCTGACCCATCTTGAGTCCGCTGGTGAAGCGCACTTCCTCGACGTTGCGGCCTTCGTAGCACGAGGTGGGGAAACCGTAGTAGACCCACAGGAAGGAACAGATCTGCATCCGCTCTTCGGGACGGCGGAGCTGCTCGATGCCATCGGCATGCAGGCGGACAATCTCGCCCGGACCGAGGTAGCGGTCAATCTCGTAGTCGAGGTTGGGGAAACTGCTCGACTCGCTGGTGGCGGCATAGGCTCCGTCCTTGCGACCGATGACGATGGGGGTGCGTCCCCACTTGTCGCGCGCAGCGATGATGCCGTCTTCGGTCAGGAGCAACATGGAGCAGGAACCCTTGATGTGCTTATAGACATTCTCGATGCCTTCGACAAAGTTCTTGCCCTGGATGATGAGCAAGGCGATGAGTTCGGTCTGGTTGGTCTGGCCGGAGCTGAGCTCGGAGAAGTGCATGTTCTGACGGAGCAACTGCTCTTCGAGTTCGGCAATGTTGACAATCTTGGCCACGGTAACGATGGCAAAACGACCGAGGTGGGAATTGAGGATGATGGGCTGCGCATCGGTGTCGCTGATAATGCCGATGCCGGAGTGGCCCTTGAACTTGTCGAGCTCGTCCTCGAACTTGGTGCGGAAATAGGTGCTTTCCAGATTGTGGATGGAACGGTTGAAGCTGCGGGTCTCCGCATCGTAGGTGGCCATACCGCCACGCTTCGTTCCTAAATGAGAATTGTAGTCTGTACCATAAAACAAATCAGTCACGCAACTTTCTTGGGCGACTGTACCGAAGAATCCTCCCATATATTCTTATTTTTATATTACGTTGATAGTGTCCTGTCTCATAAAGACGCGTGCAAAGGTACAAATAAGTCGGCAGGCGGCCTGCGCCGTTGCCCATTTTTTTGAGCAAAAAATGCGTCCCACCAGAAAAAGATTTTCCAGCGGGACGCCAAAACTGAGAGCCTATTGAGCTATCTTTTTACCCCTACTCAGTTTTTCCATTTCTTCAGGTTCTTCAGGTCGGCCGGCGTGGCTTCCATCAGACTCAGGGCAAATCCGCCGCTACGAGCCTCCTGAACGGAGAAGCGGGTCTTGGCGGTGACGATGCCTTTCTTTATCTGGTAGGAAGTGGGATTATCCTTGTAGTCGGCATCCTTGCCGTCGGCATAGAGGGTGGCCACGTACTTCTTGTCGGCATCGAGGAAGTCGAGCTTGAACTCAGCGGTACGGGCATTCTCGTCGTTAATGCCGCCTACGAACCAGTTATTGCTGCCTTTGGCCTTGCGGGCAATGGTGATGTAGTCGCCCGGCTCGGCTTCGAGGTAACGGCTCTCGTCCCAGTCGACAGCCACGTCCTTGATGAACTGGAAGGCATCCATGTGCTTCTCGTAGTTCTCCACGAGGTCGGCTGCCATCTGCAGGGGGCTGTAGAGGGTGACGTAGAGGGCGAGCTGCTTGGCCAGGGTGGTCTGCACCTGTCCGTGGGGCTGGTCGCCCATGAAGTCGAGACGGATGTCGAAGATGCCCGGCGTATAGTCCATCGGGCCACCAATGAGGCGGTTGAAGGGCAGCAGGGTGGTGTGGAAAGGCTTGCTGCCGCCAAAGGCTTCGTACTCGGTGCCACGGGCGGATTCGTTGCCAATCAGGTTAGGATAGGTGCGGCAAAGGCCGGTGGGGCGCACGGCTTCGTGGCCGTTGACCATAATCTTGTATTCGGCAGCCTTCTTGACGGCATAGAGGTAGTGGTTGTTCATCCACTGGCCGTAGTGGTGCTCGCCGCGGGGGATGATGTCGCCCACGTAACCGCTCTTCACGGCATTGTAGCCGTGGTCTACCATGAACTGATAGGCCTTGTCCAGATGGCGCTCGTAGTTGCGGACGGACGAGGAGGTTTCGTGGTGCATCATGAGCTTGACGCCCTTGCTGTGGGCATAGTCGTTGAGCATTTCGACGTCGAAGTCAGGATAAGGAGTGACGAAGTCGAACACATAGTCTTTGGAGTGGCCGAACCAGTCTTCCCAGCCCTGGTTCCAACCTTCGACCAACACCTGGTCGAGGCCGTTGGCGGCGGCAAAGTCGATGTACTTCTTGACATGCTCGTTATTGGCGCCGTGACGGCCGTTGGGTTTGGTCTTGGAATAGTCGGTCTGGCCCAGCTTGACGGAAAGCAGGTCGTCGGTATAGGCCCAGGTGCTCTTGCCGGCAATCATCTCCCACCACACGCCCACATACTTCACGGGCTTGATCCAGGACACGTCGTCGTAGGCACAGGGCTCGTTGAGGTTGAGCGTGATGCGCGAAGCAAGGATGTCGCGGGCGTCGTCGCTCACGATGACCGTGCGCCAGGGCGAGGTGCAGGGCGCCTGCAGGTAGCCCTTGTTACCCTGGGCATCGGGGGTGAGCCAGGACTCGAACACCAAGTTCTTGTCGTCCAGGTTGAGGTGCATGCAGGAGTAGTCGACGAGGGCTGCCTCATGCAGGTTGATGTAGAGGCCGTCGGCGGTCTTCATCTGCAAGGCCGTCTGCACGCCTGTGGGCGAGAACTGCGTCTGCGAGGCGTTGTCGGTGATGGCGCCGGGCATCAGACCGCGGATTTCGGAAAGGCGGGATTCGGTATAGTCATACTCCTGTGTATCGTAATCGCCTGGAATCCAGAAGGCCGTGTGGTCGCCCGCCATGGCAAACTGGGTATGTTCTTCCTTGATGACGAAGTAGTTGAGGTTCTTCTGCAAGGGGAATTCGTAGCGGAAGCCCAGGCCATCATCGAAGAGGCGGAAGCGGAGGACGATGTGACGGCCCTGCGCCTGCTGGTTGAGCGTCACAGCCATCTCGTTGTAATGGTTGCGGATTTCCTTCTCTTCTCCCCAGACAGGCTGCCAAGTCTCGTCGAACGTGGAGGTCTGCACGCCGGCCAGTGTGAAGCCGTTCATCAGGCCGGGGGCGTCCTTGAGCTCCAGCCCCAGCTTGGAAGGCTTGATGACTACCTTATCTTTATAATACAACTCATAGACGGGCTCTCCCTGCGCATTGATGCTGAAGTTCAGGCGAAGCTGGCCGTTGGGCGAAACGAGCTGTTCGGCCCGCATGCCGGCGGTTACTCCCAGGAAGAGCAACAGAAAAAAGAATCTTGAAATGAATGTTCTCATGTTTCTCATGTGTGATGTTAATATTCCTGCCACAAAAATAGGAAAGAAGTACCTACTGCCAAACGCATGCTTCCACAAAATTCCGCCCGAGGGGAGCAAACGTTTGCATTCACACCCTCCCCCGCCCTACACGCCGAAAGAAAGCAGTGTTTTCGCCGAAAGAAAACGATGCTTTCCTCCTCGGGAAGCAGCCTTTTCGTACAAAAAACGGGCTACGGCTTCGGAAAGCCCCCAGGTTTTCCTACCTTTGCACCGCGGCAGGCATTCCTGCCATGCAAACTCAAGACAACCGCCATGACCAAAGAACTGATAGCCATCTTCCTCGGCGGAGGTACGGGAAGCGTCCTCCGCTACTGCGTGCAGCTGGCCCTGCACGAACGCATCGTGCCCTACAACTTTCCCTGGGCCACGTTTACCGTCAACATTGTAGGCAGCTTCCTCATCGGCCTGTTTTATGCTTGGTCGGCTCGCTTCAACCTGCCTACCGACCTCCGCCTCTTGCTCACCACCGGCCTATGCGGAGGATTTACCACCTTCTCGACCTTCAGCAACGACGGCCTGACGCTGCTCAAGCAGGGATACGGCAGCCTGTTCCTGCTGTACGTGGCGCTGAGCATCGTGCTGGGCACCGCCGCCGCCTTCGCCGGCAACTGGTGCGGCCGATAAAGCCCATTTTTTCAGATACGGACACGGAAATTTAGAGTATTTAATAGAAAATACCTACCACTTGCGAGTCTATATTCGGAAGAAAGTCCGTATTTTTGTATCTGAATAATCTTTGTTACAACAATGACTGAAAAGAAAACAATATAACTAACCACTAAATCCTATGCTGACTCAACTCATCAATGCCCGCATCCTCACCCCACAGGGGTGGCTGAAGGATGGTTCCGTCCTGATCCGCGACGGAAAGATTCTGGAAGTAACCAACTGCGACCTGGCCGTTATCGGCGCTACGCTCATCGACGTCAAAGGCATGTACGTACTGCCTGGCGGCATCGAAATACACGCGCACGGCGGCGGCGGACGCGACTTCATGGAGTGTACTGAGGACGCATTCCGCCAAGCGGTAGCAACGCACATGAAATATGGTACGACGAGCATCTTCCCCACGATGTCGTCGTCGACCGTCCCCATGATCGAGCAGGCAGCCGAAACCTGTACGAAGCTGATGGCCGAGCCCGACAGCCCCATCATGGGTCTGCACCTGGAAGGCCACTACTTCAACCCGGCCATGGCAGGCGGACAACTCCCCGAGAACATCAAGAACCCCGACCCCAACGAATACATCCCGCTGGTAGAACGCTGGTCGTGCATCAAGCGCTGGGACGCCGCTCCCGAACTGCCGGGTGCCATCCAGTTTGGCAAGTACATCGCCGGAAAAGGCATCCTGGCCTCTGTGGGACACACACAGGCCGAGTTTGAAGACATCCTGGCCGCCTACGAAGCCGGATATACCCACGCCACGCACTTCTACAACGCCATGCCGGGCTTCCACAAGCGCCGCGAATACAAGTACGAAGGCACCGTGGAGAGCATCTACCTGCTGGACGACATGACGGTGGAAGTCGTAGCCGACGGCATCCACGTGCCGCCCACCATCCTGCGACTGGTCTACAAGATAAAAGGTGTGGAGCGCACATGCCTCATCACCGACGCCCTGGCCTGCGCCGCCAGCGACAGCAAGGAGGCCTTTGACCCCCGCGTCATCATCGAAGACGGTGTCTGCAAACTGGCCGACCGCTCGGCACTGGCCGGAAGTATCGCCACGATGGACCGCCTGATCCGCACCGTGGTACAGAAAGCCGACATACCGCTGGCCGACGCCTCGCGCATGGTATCCGAGACACCTGCCAAGATCATGGGCATATACGACCGCAAGGGCTCGCTGCAGAAAGGCAAGGACGCCGATATCATGGTGATGGACGAGAACCTGAACGTTCGCGCCGTATGGGCCATGGGCAAGCTTGTTCCCGACACCTATACCATCTGAAATAACGTCATACACTTATAATACAATCAATTTATGAAGACCAATCTAAGCTCACAAATCACGCTGAACCGAGTATCCCCCCGATACTACCGCCCGGAGAACGCCTTCGAACGCTCCGTACTGACCCGTCTGGAGAAAGTACCCACCGACATCTACGAGACTCCTGAAGAAGGAGCCGACCAGATAGCCCGCGACATCGCCCAGCTGATACGCGACAAGCAGAAGGCCGGACGCTTCTGTGTACTGGCCCTGGCAGGCGGCAATTCGCCCCGCAACGTATATGCCCACCTGGTACGCATGCACCAGGAAGAGGGACTGAGCTTCCGCAACGTCGTCGTGTTCAACCTCTACGAATACTATCCGCTGGCTCCCGATGCCGCCACCAGCAATCTGAATGCCCTGAAGGAGATGCTCCTCGACCATGTGGACATCGACAAGCAGAACGTCTTCAGCCCCGACGGCACCATCGCCAAGGATACCATCTTCGAATACTGCCGCCTGTACGAACAGCGCATCGAGAGCTTCGGCGGACTGGACGTGGCCCTGCTGGGCATCGGCCGCGTAGGCAACATCGGCTTCAACGAACCGGGTTCGCGACTGAACTCCACCACCCGCCTCATCCTGCTGGACAGCGACTCGCGCAACGATGCGGCCAAGCTGTTCGGTACGATTGACAATACTCCCGTCAGCTCCATCACGATGGGTGTATCGACCATCCTAGGTGCCAAGAAGGTGTACCTCATGGCCTGGGGCGAGGAAAAGGCAAAGATGGTGAAAGAATGCGTGGAAGGCAACATTACGGACACCATCCCCGCCTCCTACCTGCAGACGCACAACAACGCCCACATTGTAATCGACCTCTCGGCCGCCTCCAACCTGACTCGCATCCAGCGTCCCTGGCTGGTGACGTCCTGCGAATGGAACGACAAGCTCATCCGCAGTGCCATCGTATGGCTGTGCCAGCTCACGGGCAAACCCATCTTGAAGCTGACCAACAAGGATTACAACGAGAACGGCTTAAGCGAACTGCTGGCTCTCTACGGTTCGGCCTACAATGTGAACATCAAGATATTCAACGACCTGCAGCACACCATCACGGGATGGCCGGGCGGCAAGCCGAACGCCGACGACACCTACCGTCCCGAACGTGCCAAACCTTTCCCGAAGCGCGTCGTGGTATTCTCTCCGCACCCCGATGACGATGTCATCTCCATGGGCGGCACCATCCGCCGCCTGGTAGAGCAAGGTCATGATGTGCACGTAGCCTACGAAACCAGCGGCAACATTGCCGTGGGCGACGAAGAGGTGGTTCGCTTCCTGCACTTCATCAACGGCTTCAACCAGCTGTTCAACAACAGTGCCGACCAGGTCATCAACGAGAAGTATGCCGAGATCCGCAAGTTCCTGCGCGAGAAGAAGGACGGCGACATGGATACGCGAGACATACTCACTATCAAGGGCCTTATCCGCCGCGGCGAGGCACGTACGGCCTGCACCTACAACAACATCCCGCTGGACCACTGCCACTTCCTGGACCTGCCCTTCTACGAGACCGGCAAGATCAAGAAGAACCCCATCAGCGAGGCCGACGTGGAAATCGTACGCAACCTGCTGCGTGAAGTGCAGCCCCATCAGGTATTTGTGGCCGGCGACCTGGCCGACCCGCACGGCACACACCGCGTCTGCACCGACGCCGTATTCGCCGCCATCGACCTGGAGAAGGAAGAAGGGGCCGAATGGCTGAAGGACTGCCGCATCTGGATGTACCGTGGTGCCTGGGCTGAATGGGAAATCGAGAACATCGAGATGGCCGTGCCCATCAGCCCCGAAGAACTGAGAGCCAAACGAAACTCCATCCTGAAGCACCAGAGCCAGATGGAAAGCGCTCCGTTCCTGGGCAACGACGAACGCCTCTTCTGGCAACGAAGCAAAGACCGCAACCGCGGCACAGCCAACCTGTACAACAGCCTGGGTCTGGCCAGCTACGAAGCAATGGAAGCGTTTGTGGAGTATATTCCGCTGTAAGCTTTCCTGAAACATATTCCAGCGCTGTCGTCCTATCAAAAAAGGATGGCAGCGCTGTTTTTTTATAAGAAATTATGCCACGAATGGTATAATGTATGACGAAAGTGCTATCTTTGCTGCAACTGAAAAGAATGTTGAACCTATAAAACCAAAGATATGTACACCATACAAGCCAACACAAGCGGCACACGCAGCATCAATGTTTCGGACGAGAACCTGGCCACCATACAGAAGTACGGACTGTTCCAACATCTGATTGACAGCAACGGCATCGTGGACGAAACCGTACTCGACAAACTGAAACTGAACATCCGCTCGCTCATCGCCGCGCAGGTGGAAGACAGCAAAGACCTGCTCGACCTCTGTATCGACGTCATCTATCACAATAACATGAAAGCCTTTGGACTGCAGCAGCTCATCCGACTTTACCTGGAATGGTTGCCCGCCCATCCGCTGGAAGAAGAAGAAGAGGAAGAATGACATGAAGACCATCAACACCTGCGGCCCCCTGCCCTACAGCCCGCTCATACCGGCGGTCATAGCCCTGTGTGAAGCTCGCCCCGGCGAAGTTCTGGAAATCGTCATGGACAATGCCGGCGCCTTCAACGACCTGAAAGAATATCTGGCCGAACAGGGCATCGGTTTCCGCGAAATCTACGAAGGCGAACGGATGACTGTACAATTTACGAAATAAGGTCGTATCTTTGTACCCATGAAAGAATACAGACTGACAGACTGGTTGCCCACCACCAAGAAAGAAGTGGAACTTCGCGGATGGGACGAATTGGACGTAATCATTTTCAGCGGTGACGCCTACGTGGACCATCCCTCGTTCGGAGCCGCCGTCATCGGACGTATCCTCGAAGCCGAGGGGTTGCGGGTAGCCATCGTTCCCCAGCCCAACTGGCGCGACGACCTGCGCGACTTCAAGAAACTGGGCCGTCCGCGTCTGTTCTTCGGCGTATCAGCCGGATGCATGGACTCCATGGTCAACAAGTATACAGCCAACAAGCGCCTGCGCAGCGACGATGCCTATACACCCGACGCGCGCCCCGACATGCGTCCCGAATATCCGTCCATCGTCTATACTCAAATCCTGAAGAAGCTATACCCCGACGTACCCGTCTTCCTGGGCGGTATCGAGGCGAGCATGCGCCGCCTCACCCACTACGACTACTGGCAGGACCGCGTACGCCCCAGCATCCTGTGCGACAGCGGTGCCGACCTGCTTATCTATGGCATGGGCGAAAAGCCGGTAGTCGAACTGGCACGCCGCATGCAGCAGGGACTGCCTCTGGACGATATACCCCAAATTGCCTACCTCACCCGCGAAGTCCATCCACAGGAGGATGATATCACCCTCTATTCCCATGAGGAATGTCTGAAGGACAAAAAGAAGGAAGCCGCCAACTTCCGCCACATTGAGGAAGAGAGCAACAAATATGCCGCCTCGCGTATCCTGCAAACGGTAGGCAAGCAGGTGGTCGTTGTCAATCCGCCTTACCCACCCCTCACTACCGAGGAACTGGACCACTCATTCGACCTGCCCTACACACGCCTGCCCCACCCCAAATACAAGGGCAAGCGCATCCCCGCCTACGACATGATCAAGCACTCCATCAACATCCACCGCGGATGTTTCGGCGGTTGCGCCTTCTGCACCATCTCCGCCCACCAGGGCAAGTTCATCGTAAGCCGAAGCAAGGAAAGCATCTTGAAGGAAGTGAAGGCCGTCATGGAGCTGCCCGACTTCAAGGGCTATCTGAGTGATCTGGGCGGACCGAGTGCCAACATGTATCGCATGCACGGCACCAACCAGGAACTGTGCAAGAAGTGCAAGCGCCCCTCGTGCATCCATCCCAAGGTATGCCCCAACCTGAACACCGACCACCGGCCCCTGCTCGACATCTACCACGCCGTGGACGCCCTGCCGGGCATCAAGAAGTCGTTCATCGGAAGTGGTGTGCGCTACGACCTGCTGCTCCACGAGAGCAAGGATCCGCAGGTGAACCAAAGTACCCGCCAATATACGCGCGAACTCATCGCCCGCCACGTCAGCGGCCGCCTCAAAGTGGCCCCCGAACATACCAGCGACCGTGTGCTCAGCATGATGCGCAAACCGCCGTTCGCCCAGTTCGAGACGTTCAAGAAGATTTTCGACCGCATCAACCGCGAAGAAGGCCTACGCCAACAACTCATCCCTTACTTCATCTCCAGCCACCCCGGTTGCCACGAAGAAGACATGGCCGAACTGGCCGTCATCACCAAACGGTTGGATTTCCATCTGGAGCAGGTGCAGGACTTTACACCCACACCCATGACCGTCTCCACCGAAGCGTGGTACACGGGCTACCATCCCTACACACTTGAACCGGCGTTCAGCGCCAAGACACAGCGCGAGAAGCTGTCCCAGCGGCAGTTCTTCTTCTGGTACAAGCCCGAAGAACGACGCAACATCGTTAACGAACTGCGACGCATCGGCCGCGCCGACCTGATAGACAAACTGTATGGCGGGAACAGAGGAGGCAGGAAATAGAAACAATCCTATTCATTCCCCCTGCACCACCCCAAGCTCTTCGGGCAACTGCAAATTCTTCACTCCCCTCACGGCAATCTGATCCTTACAGGAGGGCAGTTGCAGGCGTTCGAAAGTGACATCCTCCACATCGTCCAGCACAAAGGCGGGACGGAAGTCATCGGCAGCCAGCTGCAACTTCACGTTCCTGAAGGCAATGCCCCGGACATGGCGCACGTAGAAGCCCCACGCTGGCAACTCGCCAAACATCGAAAACTCCGGATAACCGTCCACTTCCTCGGGTACGGCATCGAGCCTCCACAGGGGCACGTAGGCCATGCCTTTCGTCGCCCGTCCGGGATAGCGCACCGTCACATTCTCTATCACCACGTTCTCGACCGCCGCACCGGGTATGCCCGTAATGGAGGCCGGTATCGGATTGCGGAAGAAGGTCAGAGCCGGTCCCCGCAGGTCATAATCCTCGTCCGGCCGGCCGAAAGGAACCTCCACCTCCATCTGTCCGATGTAGATGTTACGCAGGAAGCCCGGTGCTTCTCCCGAACGGTGGCCCAGCCGGATGAAGAGCGGATTGCCCGTATTCCGCGCCCGGACGCGAGTCACCCGCACGTCTTCCAGTCCGCCTCCGTCCACCGTCTCGATGGCGATGGCCGAGCGGTAGGTGTCGTACACTTCTATGTTGTCGATGGTCACGCGGCGGAAACCTCCGTGCGAAGCCGTACCGAACTTCACCGCGCTCGCGCTGGAGCAGATGCGGCAGTCGGCTATGTAGATGGAGTCGTTGGCACGGCCCGGATAATAGGACTTCAGGCAGATGCCGTCGTCGGCCGCATTGATGTCACAACGGGTGATGCGCACGTTGCGGCAGTCGGTGATGTCCAGCCCGTCGTTGTTCCAGTAGGCCCGGTTGTATACGGTAAGGTTGTCCATCACCACGTTGCGGCACAGCTCCAGCGTCACGCCCCAGCAGGCACTGTTGCGCAGGGTTACGTCGCGCAGCGTCACACCGTCCGCATGCGACAGGCGGAACAGCTTGGGCCGTGCCGTCTCGCCCGGACGCTTGCGACGGTTGTTGTAGTTGGGGTCAATGCGCACACCCCGATGGTGCAGGCTGTCGATGTTCAAGGCCAGCTCCAGTCCCTGCCCGTCTATCACGCCTTGCCCCGTGACGCCGATGTTCCGTGCCCCGTTGGCCACAATCAGTGCCAGGGCCGAATTGTCCTTGGCGTTGGGCGACACCGGCTCGCCCGCCATACGTTGCGGACGGTAGTCGTCGGGGTTCGTACTGCCCAGCAATACCGCTCCCCGCTCCAGGTCCAGCCAGACATTGGACTTCAGTTCGATACACCCGGTGATGTAGGCTCCAGCCGACAGGCGGACGATGCCGCCTCCCCGGGCAGCCACCTCGTCTATCATCCGCTGCAGCTGCTCGGTCTGCACCGTCTTCAGTCCGGGCTTCACGCCCCAGTCTGCCGCATGGTACAGTTTTTCCTGTGCCGACACTGCCACCCACGCCAGCAGGCAGCAGCACAGCACTCCGACGTATCTCTTCCATTTCCCTCTATTTTTCCCTTTGATGTTGTCCATATTTCCGTTCGTTTGGTTTGACAAATATAGCAAGAAAAACTGAAAGATGGAGCGAGAATCGGATTTCCTCCGTTCAAAAGCAGCGGAAAGCCCCTGCAAACCGCCAGTACTTCCATTGAAGTACTCTAGTACTCGTACGCAAGTACTCGAGTAATCCTATGCAAGTACTGGAGTAATCCGCTGAAAGTACTGCCACTTTCCCCTCACCATTCTTCAGACAAGCCGCCCGCTTGTGTCCAAAGATAACGGATTTCCCATTTTTTCTGATGCCGCCGGCTGATAAATGCTGATTTATAATTAAATTTGCGGCGCAAATCCACCAAGAAAATGCAACGGACCCTATATACCTATATTATATATATAACAATTCTTCTGTGCGCCTTGGCCTGTCCCCGACTGCGGGCGGCCGAAACGACGACACCTCCCGAAGACGACGGCATCCGCCTCAGCCTGCTGACCTGCGGGCCGGGAACGGAAATCTACTCCCTCTTCGGACATACGGCTCTCCGCTACGAAGACCGCCGACGGGGCATTGATGCCGTATTCAACTACGGCCTCTTCAGCTTCGACACACCGAACTTCGTCCTGCGCTTCACGCTGGGCGAAACGTATTACCAGCTGGGAGCGACGGACTATAAATACTTTCTGGCAGAATACCAGATGACCAACCGCGACGTATGGCAGCAGACGCTGAACCTCAGCTCCGAGGAAAAACACCGGCTGATAGCCCTGCTGGAAGAGAACTACCGTCCGGAGAACCGCGTCTATCTCTACAACTTCTTCCACGACAACTGTTCCACCCGTCCGCGCGACCTGGTGGAACGTACTGTGAAAGGCCGCCTGCACTATGCCGACGACATGACAACGACCGACACCGGCCGCAGCTTCCGCGACATCGTCCACCAATATTGCAAGGGGCATCCGTGGTCGCAGTTCGGCATAGACCTCTGCCTGGGCAGCGAGGCCGACCGCCCCATCAGCCGCCGTCAGATGATGTTTGCTCCCTTCTACCTGAAAGATTTCTTTGCCACCGCCACGCTCACCGATTCGACCGGCACCCGCGCCATCCCGCTGGTGAGCCATACGGAGCAGGTGGTCACCGCCTCACCCGAAGACAAGGAAACGGGACTTCCGCTTCCCAGCCCGATGACTTGTGCCCTGATACTCCTGGCCGCCGTTGCTGCCGCCACATGGTATGGCGTCCGCCAAGGAAAAAGTCTGTGGGGCATCGACCTCGTCCTCTTCCTAGCGGCCGGCCTGGGCGGATGCATCCTCGCCTTCCTGGTCCTGCTGTCGAAACACCCTGCCGTGAGTCCCAACTACCTGCTCTTCGTACTCCATCCGCTGCACCTTTTCTGCCTGCCATGGATGCTGAAAAAGGTCATCCGAAAGGAAAAAAGCCGCTATATGATGGCAAATCTTGTCGTTTTAACACTTTTTATAGTGCTTTGGGCGCTCATTCCACAGAAAATCAATTTAGCTGTATTACCTTTGGCACTGTGTTTGCTGGTACGTTCGGCAGGCAACCTGATATTGTCACATAAACAAGCTACGAAACAGAAGAAATGAAGAAAGGACTGATTACCTCCATACTGGTGCTGACCTTCGGCGGCATGCAGGCACAACCGTTGCCCGCTACGCCCAAGCTGGTCGTCACCCTGAACATCGACCAGCTGCGCACCGACTACCTGGAGGCGTTCTCGTCGCTTTATGGAGAAAAGGGTTTCAAGCGCCTCATGCGCGAAGGCAAGGTGTTCTGCCAGGCCGAGATGCCTTTCAGCAAGCCCGACCGCGCGTCGGCCACCGCCACCCTCTTCACAGGTTGTTCGCCCGCCACCCACGGCATCATCGCAGGCAAGTGGATGGACATGTCCACCCTGACGCCGCGCAACTGTGTGGACGACCCCAACTACATGGGCAACTATACCAACCAAAGCAGCTCGCCCGCCCAACTGCTCACGTCGACCGTAGCCGACGAGCTGAAGATAGCCACCCGCAACAACGCCAAGGTTTATGCCATCGCCCCCTACCGCGACGCGGCCATCTTGAGTGCCGGCCATGCGGCCGACGGTGCCTTCTGGCTTAACAACAAGAACGGCAAGTGGTGCAGCACCACCTATTACCAGGAGTTTCCCGAGTGGCTCAACCAGTATAACGATTCCTGTTCCGTCGATTTCCGCATCAAGGACATCGTATGGACACCCCTCCGTCCGGTAGCCGACTACAAATACCTGTCCGACTGGCGTACAGAACCCTTCAAATACATCTTTGAAACCGAGCGCGAGAACAAGTTTTACCGTCTCTCGGCCAGCCCCTTCGTTAACGATGAAGTCAATCTGCTGGCCGCCAGGCTGCTGGAGAAGAGCGGCATCGGGCACGACGGCATCCCCGACCTGCTGGTGCTGACCTACTATGCCGGCAACTACAACCACCGCAGCACCCGCGAGTGTGCCATGGAGATGCAGGACACCTACATCCGACTGGACCGCAGCATCGCCACCCTGCTCGAGCTCATCGACAAGCAGGTGGGGTTACAGAACACCATCGTCTGCATCACCTCGACGGGCTATGCCGACCCCGAACCGGCCGATACTGGCATCTACCGCATCCCCGGAGGCGAATTCCACCTGAACCGCTGCGCCACGCTGCTCAACATGTACCTCATGGCCACATACGGTGCAGGGCAGTACGTGGAAGCCTACTACGACCAACAAATATACCTCAACCATAAACTGCTGGAAGACAAGCAGCTCGACCTGACGGAAATACTGGAAAAATCGGCAGCCTTCCTGGTTCAGTTCAGCGGCGTGGATAAAGTCTACACGTCCCACCAGCTGCTGCTCGGCTCCTGGTCTCCCCAGATTGACCCCGTCCGCAACAGCTATCACCGCAAACGTTCGGGCGACCTGGTCGTAGAAGTGCTGCCGGGGTGGACCATCGTCCGGGACAACGGCGCGGACAGCCGCGTGGTTCGTTCCGCCGAAACACCTGCTCCACTGATTCTGATGGGCGGCGGCATCAAGGCCGAAATCATCCGCACACCCGTCAGCACCGACCGCATCGCCCCCACCCTGACCAAGGTGATGCGCATCCGCGCCCCCAACGGTTGCAAAGCCTCTCCGCTCAACCTCTGATTTTTCATGACAAGGCCCTCGCCTGCCCCTGTCTTTCCCGTCTTCCGCTCCCGTCTGTTGCAAGAAAGAACGGAATAAAGGAAAAAACTCGGCAGAACGCTGTGTCCTCTGTGTTGAAATGATTACCTTTGCAGAGGTAAAATTATCTATCAATCAAACAGCTAATAATAATAAAAACAATTATAAAATGGGATTCAATGAATTTTTAAGCTCGATTTTCGGCAACAAATCCACCCGCGACATGAAGGAAATCCAACCGTGGGTCGACAAGGTGAAAGCCGCTTATCCGGAAATCGACAGTCTGGACAACGACGCCTTGCGTGCCAAGACAGAAGAACTGAAGGCATACATCCGCAACTCCGCAGCCCAGCAGCGTGCCAAAGTAGACGAACTGAAGGCCACCGTGGAAAACACGGAACTGGAGAAACGCGAAGAAATCTTTGCCCAGATAGACAAAATCGAAAAGGAGATACTGGATATCTACGAGAAAGCACTCGACGAAGTGCTGCCCGCCGCCTTTGCCATCGTCAAGTCGACAGCCCGCCGTTTCACGGAAAATGAAGAAATCGTGGTTACGGCCAACGACTTCGACCGCCAGCTGGCCGCCACCAAGGACTTTGTCCGCATCGAGGGCGACAAGGCCATCTACAAGAACCACTGGATGGCGGGTGGTAACGAAATTACCTGGAACATGGTACACTACGACGTACAGCTCTTCGGCGGCGTCGTGCTGCACAAGGGTAAGATTGCCGAAATGGCAACCGGTGAAGGAAAAACCCTCGTGGCTACCCTCCCCGTATTCCTCAATGCCCTGACCGGTAACGGCGTACATGTAGTGACAGTGAACGACTACCTGTCCAAGCGTGACTCCGAGTGGATGGGACCGCTCTACATGTTCCATGGCCTGAGCGTGGACTGCATCGACAAACACCAGCCCAACTCCGATGCCCGCCGCCGTGCCTACCTGGCCGACATCACCTTCGGTACCAACAACGAATTCGGTTTCGATTACCTGCGCGACAACATGGCCATCAGTCCGAAAGACCTCGTGCAGCGCCAACACAACTACGCCATCGTCGACGAGGTCGACTCCGTCCTGATTGACGATGCCCGTACGCCGTTGATCATCTCCGGTCCGGTGCCCAAAGGCGACGACCAGCTGTTCGAACAGCTCCGCCCGCTGGTAGAAAGACTGGTGGAAGCCCAGAAGAGACTGGCTACCCAATACCTGGCCGACGCCAAGCGCCTCATCGCCTCCAACGACAAGAAGGAGCAGGAAGAAGGTTTCCTGGCCCTCTACCGCAGCCACAAGGCTCTGCCCAAGAACAAGCCGCTCATCAAGTTCCTGAGCGAACAGGGCGTCAAGGCCGGTATGCTGAAGACAGAGGAAATCTACATGGAGCAGAACAACAAGCGCATGCACGAAGTGACCGATCCGCTCTACTTCGTCATCGACGAGAAGCTGAACAGCGTCGACCTCACCGACAAGGGTGTTGACCTCATCAGCGGAAACTCGGCCGACCCCACCCTCTTCGTATTGCCCGACATCACCGCCCAGCTTTCCGAACTGGAAAATGAAAAGGACCTGAGCGAAGAAGAGCGTCTGGCCAAGAAGGATGCCCTGCTCACCAACTATGCCATCAAGTCGGAACGCGTACATACCATCAACCAGTTGCTGAAGGCCTATACCATGTTTGAGAAGGACGACGAATACGTCGTGATAGACGGACAGGTGAAGATTGTGGACGAGCAGACGGGCCGTATCATGGAAGGCCGCCGCTACTCCGACGGTCTGCACCAGGCCATCGAAGCCAAGGAAGGCGTGAAGGTGGAAGCCGCCACACAGACATTCGCCACCATCACCTTGCAGAACTACTTCCGTATGTACCACAAGCTGGCCGGTATGACCGGTACGGCCGAAACGGAAGCCGGTGAATTCTGGGATATCTACAAACTGGACGTTGTAGTGATCCCGACCAATCGCCCCATTGCCCGCAAGGACATGAACGACCGCGTCTACAAGACGAAACGTGAGAAATACAAAGCTGTTATCGAAGAAATCGAAGCCATGGTCCGTGCCGGACGCCCCGTACTGGTAGGTACGACGTCGGTAGAAATCTCGGAAATGCTGAGCAAGATGCTGACCATGCGCAAGATTCCCCACAACGTGCTGAACGCCAAGCTGCACCAGAAGGAAGCCGAGATTGTAGCACAAGCCGGTCAAAGCAGTACGGTGACCATCGCCACCAACATGGCCGGCCGTGGTACCGATATCAAGCTAAGTCCGGAAGTAAAGGCTGCCGGCGGTCTGGCCATCATCGGTACGGAGCGTCACGAGTCCCGCCGTGTAGACCGCCAGCTGCGTGGTCGTGCCGGCCGTCAGGGCGACCCGGGTTCATCCGTGTTCTTCGTCTCACTGGAAGACGACCTGATGCGTCTGTTCTCGTCCGACCGCATTGCCAGCGTGATGGACAAGCTGGGCTTCAAGGAAGGTGAAATGATTGAACACAGCATGATTTCCAAGTCCATCGAACGGGCCCAGAAGAAAGTGGAAGAAAACAACTTCGGCATCCGTAAACGCTTGCTGGAATACGACGACGTGATGAACAAGCAGCGTACCGTGGTCTACACCAAACGCCGCCACGCCTTGATGGGCGAACGCATCGGCATGGACATCGTGAACATGATTTGGGACCGCTGTGTCAATGCCGTACAAGCTCCCGACTACGAGAACTGCAAGATGGACATGCTCCAGACACTGGCCATGGAAGCCCCGTTCACCGAAGACGAATTCAAGGAAGAGAAAAAAGAAAAGCTGGCCGACAAGGCTTTCGATGCCGCAATGGAGCTCTTCAAGCGCAAGACCGACCGCATGGCACAGATTGCCTATCCGGTCATCAAGCAGGTATACGAGAACCAGGGACACATGTACGAGAACATCCTGATTCCCATCACTGACGGCAAGCGCATGTACAACATTTCCTGCAATCTGAAAGCCGCCTATGAAAGCGAATGCAAGGAAGTGGTGAAGTCGTTCGAGAAGAGCATCCTGCTGCATGTCATCGACGAGGCCTGGAAAGAGAACCTCCGCGAGCTGGACGACCTGAAGCACTCCGTACAGAATGCCAGCTACGAACAGAAAGACCCGTTGCTGATCTACAAGCTCGAATCTGTCAACCTGTTCGATGCGATGGTCGACAAGATCAACAACCAGACCATCTCCATTCTGATGCGCGGCCAGATACCTGTACAGGAAGCTCCGGCCGAAAGCCAGCAGCAGGCGCCCCAGCGCAACGTAGAAGTGCGCCAGGCCGCTCCCGAGCAACGTCAGGACATGAGCAAATACCGTGAACAGAAAGTGGACTTGAACGACCCGAACCAGCAGGCTGCCGCCGCAAGAGATACCCGCGAACAGCCCAAACGGGAACCCATCCGCGCAGAAAAGACAGTAGGACGCAACGATCCCTGCCCCTGCGGCAGCGGCAAGAAATACAAGAACTGCCACGGAAGAAATCTGTAAAAGGAAGTAACGTTACTCCCACTTAACAAAAGCCTCGAACGGTTAAAAACCGTTCGGGGCTTTTATATTTTCAACGAAAAGAGTACTTTTGTTCAGGATTAAAGATTTTGAGAACTATGAAGAAAAGACTCCTTTATTGTCTGGCCATGACAGGCATCCTTTGCCTGACCGCCTGCCAAAGCATCGAGCAACTTTCAATAGACTATATGCTGCCGGCCGAAGTCAGCTTTCCCGCCGACCTGAAACGGGTAGGCATTGTAAACAATATGCCTGCAACGCCGGACAACAAACTCATCACAAGCGACACACGAAAGGGGAAAGCCGAAACGGAGATTGCCCGACGGACAGACTATTACAACGGAGATGACCGACTCACTACCGAGTCATTGGCAAAAGCTGTGGCAGACGCCAACTACTTTGACCTGGTTGTCATCTGCGATTCTGCGCTCCGAAGCCAGGACATTACCCCACGCGAAAGCACACTGTCGCAAACCGAGGTACGCCAACTGACCGACGAACTGGGAGTCGACTTCCTCCTGTCGCTGGAAAACATCCAACTGAGCAGCCTGAGGAGAGTCAGCTACCTGCCCGACTGGCAGGTGTACTATGGAACCGTCGATGCCAAGGTTTACCCGACTGTCAAAGTATATCTCCCGACTCGCTCCACCCCGATGGTTACCGTCACTCCCACAGACAGCATCTTCTGGGAAGCCACCGGTAGCAGTGAGACACAAATATTCACCAAACTAATTCCAGAAAAAGACATGATAGAGCAGGCATCGGAGTTTGCCGGCAGCGTTCCGGTCAAGTATCTGATTCCCTATTGGACTACCGCCACCCGCTACCTCTTCACAGGAGGTACCGTCAACATGCGCGACGCAGCCGTTTTCGTCAAGGAAAAGAACTGGCCCGCAGCCATTGAATTATGGAAAGTTGAATATGAACATAAGAAAGGTAAGTCCAAAATGTATGCCGCCTACAACATTGCCTTGGGGTATGAAATGCAGGACAGTATCAGCCAAGCCTACGACTGGGCACTGAAAGCGCAGAAAATAGCCGAACAAGTGGACGGCATCGGTGAAAAGAGCAGCCAAGGCCTCTATGCCAGCGACATTCCCAACTATCTCATGACCAGCGCTTATGTAAACGAACTGAAGACCCGTCGGGAAGGACTGACACGGCTGAAGGTCCAAATGAATAGAAATAATGACGATTTTTAAAGAAAATATGCCAACGTTGCCATTTTTTTCCTACCTTTGAAAGGTGTAACAGAACATTTGCCATATGAAACTGAGTCAATCGTCCCTGTCCCAACTCGGGAATACCATCAAGAAAGCAGTGAGCAGATACAATTGTGCCTGCGAACAGACTATTGTGACCGATATCCACCTGCAAGCCACCCCCACTTCCGGCGAACTGGTTATCTTCAACGATGAAGACGAAGAGCTGGCCCGGACCACCATTGAAGAATGGATCAACTACGAGGGGGAAGACTTCAACAGCGATACCGAACGTACGCTGTCGACTCTGCTGAATGAAATGAAAAGCGCCGGCGACTTTGACCAGATGACAAACCTGAAGCCTTTCTCTTTTGTACTGGTAGACGAAGACAAAGAAACGTTGGCCGAACTGCTTCTGATGGACGACGACACCCTGATGGTCAGCGATGAACTGCTGAAGGGACTGGACGAGGAACTGGACGAGTTCCTCAAGAAACTATTGGAATAAACTTTTCTGCATACTCAAAAAGAAAGCTCCCCTCCCCATCCGCCGCATGGCGAAACAAGGAGGGGAGCTGTTTTTTACTGACGGCCCAGCCAGTCGTGCAAAGCCGCCACATCGGCTTCCGGACGGATGCGCCCTTCTGGCAAAGCCTCCAGCGTAAACTTGGAAAGCAACTTCTCCAGACGGGCCAGCTTCCCTTTCTCACCCTTCCGGATAAATTCCTCCCGCAGGATGCGTACTTTCTCACACACCTGCACGCCTTCCATCATCCGCTCAAAACGTATGCTGCTCCGCGGACCCGGATAGACGCTGTAGGTGTCGCCTGCCGCCCACGTGCGGAAACGCGAATCGCGCAGGGGATCGGCCGTCCAGCTGTTGAAGGACCAACGCAGGTAACCGTCATATCCCTCGGCTACCGCATGGAGCATGGTCCACACGGCCTCGGCCGGACGGGAGAAAGTGAATGTATTCGGGAATGCTTCCACACAACACGTATAATAGGTGCTGACCTGTCCTCGAGCCTCACGGGCCTTCTTCACATCAGCCGGGAATTTCTGTCCCAAAGGAATGCAATAATAAAACAAATCCGATTCTATTTCGGGATGATAGTTACCCGCTAACGTAATTTTAAACTCCGGATCGGCCGCACGAACCACCTTGATAGCCTCGCGCATGGCCTCCATGGGACGCTCGTCCATCGAAATGGCCGTGCGCTCGAACCAGCCCTTCTCGCGCAGATGACGGGCAAAGTCCTTCAGGAAAGTTCCCCAATACTCTGCATAGGCCACATCGCCTGGCTTGGCATCCACAAACAGGACACGGTTGGTGGCTTCATCGTAATAATCGAAGTGCAAGGCCCAGGGAATCATGGTATAACAACTGATCAGTCCCTGAAGGCCGATGTCCTCGGTCATGAACTCCACCCACTTGTCGAACACAGCATAACCGAACTCCCACGAGCCGTCCAGCTTCCTGATGCGGGTCACCATGCTGTCGAAGGGGTCTTCCGTCTGCCCGTTCCAAGGCTTGTGCATGATGCTGGCCGTAATGGCCTTCTGGCCCGCATCGGCCAACATCTTCATGATGGGACGCATGGCGTCGAAATGCTCCTTGCTCCAAAGCGGCACCTGGTAATAGCGCGCCACCGCATAAGGGTTCTGCCACAGGTCCAGATTGAACTTCCAGTCCTGCGGAGCCGGAAGCGTACGGTTCACCACCTTCACTTCGAAAGGCAGAGACATCGGTTCCATACCCTCGGCACTGACCATTAGACGTGATCGATACGTACCGGCCTGGACGTCAGCCGGAACCCAAACGCTCAACCATATCGGCTGCGAACAACGTTCCCTGATATCGAGTTCCTGCGCGATGTCGAGCACATCGGCCACCAACGAGGAATCCCACTGGGTCTTGTCGGGCCGATTGCCGCAACCGCCTTTCCCGTCCTTGTTCAGCTCGTCGGTCATGACGTAGCGCACAAAATTCGTCTTCACGGCCGAAGCGGGAATGACCGAACGGCCGTTCTTCAGTTCGCTGACTTCCACACGCACGTTCTTCAGGGCCTGTCGGGTCCAAAGCACAGCCTGCACATGCACCCGCTCGCCTTTCCAGGCTGTCATCCGGGTACTCCCCTTGCGGGTCCCTTCAGGAATGCTCAACTTGGGATAACGCACATCGACACTGCCCCAAGCCAAAGCCGTCGGACGCTGCATCTTGTTCCAAACGGCCTCTCCGTCGTGGGGCTTCGTATCCGTCAATTCTTCATAAGCGCCCAACGGATACTGCTCCGCGGGCTGCTGGGCACTGCACCACAGACTGGCAGAGAGTGCCCACACCCATAATAATCCTTTCTTTGTCATGGTATCTTTTATTTCAGAATATCTTCCAACTTCACTGCCTGGAACAAGATATGAGCCGTGCTGCTCTCGTAGAGAATGCCGACCGTTTCGCGGTCGATCATCGTCAGACACGAATAGCCCCAGCTGCCGCCTTCGTCCAGCATCAGCCGGTTCTCGGGCAGCCACGTCAGGCCATTGTCCAGACTGGCCTTGATGGTCATGCGGTGGCGGTTCTTCGGGCTGTCGGGGTTGGAGAACAGCAAGAGCGGCTTGCCTGTCACATTGTCTTCGGCCGCCACATGCAGCAGGCTGGCCATACAAACGGGCTCTACCAGCGCCTTGCGTGAAGAGGGATGCTCTTCCCACGTAGCCCCAAAGTCGCGGGTCACCGCTACGGCACGACTGCCTCCACGATTGTCGCGCATGTTCAGCATCAGTACGCCCGGCTCCACTTCTGCCACCTGCGACTCGGTGGTGTTGGTGCGGGCCGGCTGGCTGATGTGCCACGTCTTGCCGTGGTCCTTGCTATAGATGATGCAGGCACAGGGGATGCGGTCGGCACCGATGAACTGGCCGGCGAAGACCAGGGTGCCGTCGGCCATCGAGATGCCCCGACCCGGTCCCTGCAAGAGGAAATACCATTCGGGCGACTTCACCTGTTCCGTAATATTGATGGGGTCGGACCACGTCTTGCCGTCGTCATCGCTCTTCACCAGCATCAGCTGGGCCGTCTGATCCAGCGTCATGCCCTGACCCGAATTGTTCCAGGCACGTGCGTTGCCCATGCCATGCGTCCAGGCCGCCATAATCCAGATAGTACCCTTCTGCTTGTCCACCAGGATGGCCGGATCGCCCACACCGTTCTGTGCCTTGGGCAGCCCGCCATACTCGCCGAAGCTCATGGGTATCTGCATTTTCTCCCACGTCTGCCCGCCGTCGGTACTGCGACTCAGACCGATTTCAATGTATTCCTGCAGGTCGACACTGTTGTTGTGGCGTACGTCATAGACGGCCAGCAGCGTACCCTTGTTGCTGGTTACGAGGCCAGGAATGCGGTAGGCGGCCACACCGTCGTCGCCCGCCTGACGGACACCGAAGCCCATCCGATGGACACGCGGACCGTTGGCCAGCTTCAGCGGAGCGGCCTGTCCGTCGATTTCAACCGAAGCCACCGAGGCCGAGAACTTGGAAAGCAGCGATGCCTGCGGCTTCATCTGGAGGCTGATCCAGAAATAATTGATGCCCGGATAGAGTGTCTGGTTCACGTCGAACACCACTTCACGGCCGGGCGAACGGACTTCGCTCTTCAATACAGAATAGGAAGGATTGGCCGCACGGGTCTGTCCTACGGTATAGGCCGACACATAGGCCACAGGAGCATAATATCCCTTGCCGCTACGCTCCACGCACTCCGTACCGCCATAGTACAGTTTGACGGCTTCTACCTGAGTCAGGTCGACCGCTTCGCCCAGGTCCAGAAGGACACGGTCCAGCTTCTTGCCTTCGCCGTTGTCGATGCGCAGGTGGAACAGTTCGTTGTCCTGACGGTCTATCAGAACGGGGATATTGGTTTCGCGGATGAATACCGTGTCGGTGACGGTGGAAATGGCTCCCCATGCGGGGCAACACAAGACCGCCAGCAACAAAAGTGAAGTGATTTTTCTCATGATACAATGGTTTTAAGATGATACAAAACAAACGTCGGGCTCTGCTTTCCTGTAACAGAAAGCCGCACCCGACGTTTCTATATTTATTAGCTACGAGCTACAAGCTACGAGTGATGAGTGACAAGCCGGAAAACTCGTAGCTCGTAGCTCGTCACTCATCACTGCTTCACGCTTTCTTCAGCGCAGCAATGCTTTCCTTCAGCGACTTGATGATGCTTTCGGCATCGGCCTGCTTCTTGCGCTCCAGCTCGATGACGGCGGCGGGGGCGTTGTTCACAAACTTCTCGTTGCTGAGTTTCTTCAGTACGCCTTGCAGGAAACCTTCCTTGTGCTTCAGCTCGGCTTCCATGCGGGCGATTTCAGCTTCCACGTCAATCATGTTGCCCAGAGGTACGGCATACTCCGTCGTGCCTACCATGAAGGCGGCGGCGCCGTCGGCCTTGGCCTCGACCACGGTGATGGACGAGAGGTTACACATCTTCGTGATGACGGCGTTGAAGGCGGCTACAGGGTTCTCGCCCACGGCCTGCAACTCCAGCGCTTCCTTCTGCGCAATGTTCTTCTGCAAGCGGATGGAGCGGACGTTGCTGATGATTTCCTTCACAACCTCGAACTGCTGCACGAGGGCTTCGTCCACCGGTCCCGGAGCGGCCATGGGGCTCACCATCAGGCTATCGCCGTCCTTGCGGTCCACGATATGCTGCCACAGCTCTTCAGTGATGAAGGGCATGAACGGATGGAGCAGGTGGAGCAGGTTGTCGAAGAAACCGATGGTCGTATCGTAAACGACCTTGCTGATGGGCTGGCCGTAAGCAGGCTTGATCATCTCCAGATACCAGCTGGAGAATTCGTCCCAGAAGAGCTTGTAGACAGCCATCAGGGCTTCGCTCAAGCGGTACTTGCTGAAGAGGTCGGCCACTTCGAGGGCTACGGCGTTCTGCTTCGACTCGAACCACTTCATGGCCAAGGCGGCTGCTTCGGGCACTTCGACCTCGGCGCTCACTTCCCAGCCCTTGACGAGGCGGAAGGCGTTCCATATCTTGTTGTTGAAGTTACGGCCTTGCTCACAGAGGGCATCGTCGAACAGAATGTCATTGCCGGCAGGAGCCGAAAGCATCATACCCATGCGCACACCGTCGGCACCATAGCGTTCGATGAGGTCCAGCGGGTCGGGCGAGTTGCCCAGCGACTTGGACATCTTGCGTCCCAGCTTGTCGCGCACGATACCTGTGAAGTACACGTTGCGGAAAGGCATGTCGCCCATGTATTCGTATCCGGCCATGATCATGCGGGCCACCCAGAAGAAGATGATGTCCGGGCCTGTCACCAGGTCGCTCGTCGGATAGTAGTATTTGATTTCCTCGTTGCCGGGGTTGTTGATGCCGTCGAACAGGGAGATGGGCCACAACCAGGAAGAGAACCACGTGTCGAGGCAATCTTCGTCCTGACGCAGGTCTTCCAGCTTCAGGTCGGCCTTGCCGGTCTTCTCCTTGGCCAGTTCGAGCGCCTTCTCGGGCGTCTCGGCCACCACGTATCCGCCTTCGGGCAGGAAGTAGGCAGGAATGCGGTGTCCCCACCACAGCTGGCGGCTGATACACCAGTCCTTGATGTTCTCCAGCCAGTTCTTGTACGTGTTCTTGTACTTGGCGGGATAGAACTTCAGTTCGTCGTTCATGACAGGCGGCAGGGCCATGTCGGCAAAGTGCTGCATCTTGAGGAACCACTGCATGGAGAGCTTCGGCTCGATGGCCACGTTGGTACGCTCGGAGAAGCCCACCTTGTTGGTGTAGGCCTCCACCTTCTCCAGCAGGCCGGCGGCGGCGAGGTCTTTTTCAATCTGCTCGCGCACGTCGAAGCGGTCCATACCTACGTACAGGCCAGCGGCTTCGCTCAGGGTACCGTTGTCGTTGAAGATGTCGATGCTCGGCAGGTTGTACTTCTCGCCCAGCATGTAGTCGTTCACGTCGTGGGCAGGTGTCACCTTCAAGCAGCCCGTACCGAACTCTACGTCCACATAGTCGTCCTCGATGACGGGGATGACACGGCCTACGAGGGGCACGATGACTTTCTTGCCCTTCAGCCACTGGTTCTTGGGGTCGGCAGGATTGATACACATGGCCGTATCGCCCATGATGGTCTCAGGGCGGGTCGTGGCAACTACGGCGTAGCGGCGGCCCTCGGCATCGCGGTGAACCACTTCACCCTCGGCACCGGTCTCGCTCGACATGTCGTCGTCGGCCACGTAGTATTTCAGGTAGTAGAGCTTGCTGTGCTCTTCCTTATAAATCACTTCTTCGTCGCTCAAGGCGGTCAACGCCTTGGGGTCCCAGTTCACCATGCGCACGCCGCGGTAGATGAGCCCCTTGTTATACAGGTCGACAAACACCTTGATGACGCTCTCGCTGCGCTTCTCGTCCATGGTGAAGGCCGTGCGGTCCCAGTCGCACGAAGCGCCCAGCTTGCGGAGCTGCTTCAGGATGATGCCGCCGTGTTCGTCGGTCCATTCCCAAGCATGCTTCAGGAACTCCTCGCGCGTCAGGTCGGTCTTCTTGATGCCCTGCGCAGCCAGTTTGTTCACCACCTTGGCTTCGGTGGCGATGGAAGCATGGTCGGTACCCGGCACCCAGCAGGCGTTCTTTCCTTCCATGCGGGCGCGGCGCACCAAAATATCTTGAATGGTATTATTAAGCATGTGTCCCATGTGGAGCACGCCGGTGACGTTGGGGGGCGGGATGACGACGGTGTACGGTTGACGGCCATCGGGTTTCGAACTGAACAGTTTATGATCCAGCCAATACTGGTACCACTTTCCCTCTACGTCGGCGGGATTGTACTTACTTGCTAATTCCATTTCTCTTTAAATCTATAAAATTAAAATTGTTTGCGATTATGGGCACAAAATTAGTAATTTATTGCTTTCCATCGGCAAAAGCGAGGGAAAGATTTGTTTATCTTTGCGCAGAGACTACGGTTTTGCTCCGGTTCAAGCGGAGTGTACCGTCGGTTCAAAGGCTTTAAACTCTCAGTTTAAACGGAGTAAACTGGCAGTTTATTTTCTGCAAACTGAAATAAACTGATAGTATGCTGACATTCAATACTCTAAGAAATACGTCGAAAGGCAGCGACAGGACTGCACGCCCTTGGTGGAAACGTCTGAAGAAACGCCACCTTGTACTGATGGCACTGCTACTTATGGTGTGGTTCGTACAGCTCCTGCCCGCCGCGGGAGCCTGCTACGCCCGATACATTTACCCCACCATAGCCTGCGTACTGACCGCCGTGTCCGACCTCATCCCCTTCGCCGTGGGCGACCTCTTCATTGCCCTCAGCATCGCCTGGCTTGTTGTCTGGCCTTTTTACGCCCGCCTCCGCCGCAAGAAGCCCTGGCGGCGCATCGCTGGTCGCGAAGTGGAGTACCTGCTCTGGATTTACGTCTGGTTCTACCTGGCCTGGGGACTGAACTACTCGCAACCCAACTTCTACCAGCGGACGGGCATCGCCTACACGGCCTATACGCCCGAGAACTTCGCCCACTTCACGGACGACTACATCGAGCGGCTGAACGCTTCGTACACCCCTGTCGATACCATCGACACCGACGTGGTGCGCAACGAAGTGGTGCAAGGCTATCGCGCCATCAGCCCTGCGCTGGGCGTACTTCCGCCCACGACCGACCGCCCGCAGGCCAAGACGATGCTCTTCACCCCCTTCATCTCGATGGTGGGCGTCACGGGCAGCATGGGGCCTTTCTTCTGCGAATTCACCCTGAACGGCGACCTGCTGCCTGCCGAGTATCCCGCCACCTATGCCCACGAGCTGGCCCATCGGCTGGGCATCACCAGCGAAGCGGAGGCCAACTTCTACGCCTATCAGGTATGCACCCGCTCCAGCGTACCCGCCCTGCGCTTCAGCGGCTACTACTCCATCTTCTTCCACGTGTTGGGCAACGCCCGCCGTCTGATGGACGAGGCTGCCTACCAGGCACTTGTAGAGAACATCCGCCCCGAAATCATCCAACTGGCCAAGGACCATCAAGCCTATTGGTCGGCCAAGTACAGCCCGCTGGTCGGCGCCGTGCAAGACTGGATCTACGACCTCTACCTGAAGGGCAACCAGATAGAAAGCGGCCGTCAGAACTACTCCGAGGTGGTGGGGCTGCTCATCTCGTACGAGATGCATCAAACACCCCATACGCCGTAGGGACGCACCACGGTGCGTCCGCACAAAACGATGCAATCGAAAACGATTATTTCTGATAAAAACAATCGCAATCCCACCGGGCTACGTTATGACCGATATACTCCGCTATCCGATTCCTGTCCTCCACTTCCCGAATAATATGATCGTGATAACGTCCCTGCCATCCAAACCTGATATTATTCTTGCGGGCAAAACACGTCACAGCCTGTTTGAATCCTCCTATCACCACACTCAAAGCCGTCCGTTTCGCAGGCGCCTCCTCCGACGGATGTATACGAACAATGGCATGCACATGGTTAGGCATCACTACGGACACCACTACCTCCGCATAAGGATAATGTGCTCCCATTCCTGTCAAGGCATCAACCGCAAACCGACCGACGGACGAATATTCCATCTGTCCATCTACAATTTCACCCAAATAATGCTCTTTTCCTTGCGTACAGACAGTAATGAAATATTCACCTCCGCTGTAATCGTGAAAATCAGCCCGAGGACTTTTGCGGGATGGATGGGATGCATTGCATACATTAGACGAATCGTATTCGGACGCACCATGGTGCGTCCCTACAGGCATGTTTTCCATAAGAATATTCTTTTATGCAAATGTAACCTTTTCATTCAAACATCCTGCACAACGGAAACACAAATTATTTACATATAATGACACGCGGATCACCACACGCAGAATGGATGTTGTAGGGACGCACCACGGTGCGTCCGCACAAGTCAACAAAGTTTTGGATGCAAAACGCCGAGGAGATATAAATCTTTGTAACTTTGCATCACTGTTTATCTAACAAGAACGATTATGCAACATACCCGTAAAGAACAGATGGAAGCCTTCGGACGCTTCCTCGACATCCTCGACGAACTGCGCGAGAAATGTCCCTGGGACCGCAAGCAGACCAACGAAAGCCTGCGCCCCAACACCATCGAAGAGACCTACGAACTGTGCGACGCCCTGATGCGCGACGACAAGCAGGACATCTGCAAGGAGCTGGGCGACGTCCTGCTGCACGTGGCCTTCTATGCCAAGATAGGCAGCGAAACGGGCGACTTCGACATCAAGGACGTATGCGACCGCCTGTGCGAAAAGCTCATCTTCCGCCATCCGCACGTCTTCGGCAACGAAAAGGCCGAAACGGCTGCCCAGGTTGTGGAGAACTGGGAGCAACTGAAACTGAAGGAAAAAGGTGGAAACAAAAGTGTATTGGCAGGTGTACCCGCTGCCCTGCCCTCGCTCATCAAGGCCTACCGCATACAGGACAAGGCCCGCAACGTAGGCTTCGACTGGGAAGAGCGCGAACAGGTGTGGGACAAGGTGAAGGAAGAAATCCAGGAGTTTCAGGCCGAAGTGGCCAACATGGACAAGCAGAAAGCCGAAGAAGAGTTTGGCGACGTGCTGTTCAGCCTCATCAACGCCGCCCGCCTCTACAAAATCAACCCCGACAATGCACTGGAGCACACCAACCAGAAATTCATCCGCCGCTTCAACTACCTCGAGGCACACACCATCAAGGAAGGCCGCAACCTGCACGACATGACGCTGGCCGAAATGGATGCCATCTGGGAAGAAGCCAAGAAATTGGAAAAGGAACAATAAAAATGCAGCCTCCCGACGCTGAAGCCCTTTCAACATCGGGAGGCTGCCTACCTCTTGAAAACTGAAATCAGTCTGCTATAGTCGGAAACGTCCTTCTCACTTCTTGGGAGCAGGCCCTTTTCCGTTCTTCTTACCATTCATGCCTTTCAACAGCTCGCGGTGGAAGCGCATCTCGGCACGCTGTATCAGATAGATCTTCTTATTGGAAAGTATCTTCTGGAACTTCTTCAGATACGTCTGCTCCAGTTCGCTGGAAGCGACCCTCGCATCGTATACGCCGTCCAGGATTTCGCCGTACTGGCTCTCTGTCGTATTCTCGTTCTTGCCCTGACGCAACAGTTTCCAGGCATTGTCATTCAACTTCTGCTTGCGGTCCTGCAGTTCGAAATACAGGGGAAAGAATTTGGCAGCCTCAGCCTGGGTCAGCCCGGCCTTCTCAGTCAGGAAAGCCTGCTGCTTGGCGCGAAACTCTTCCTTCGTCAGCCGCTGGCAGATGCCGTCATTGGCCCACACCGACAGCATCAAGCCGAACAGGGCAACCATTAAAACACTCAACTTTTTCATTGTTATTCTTTACAAGTATTGATTATTCTGCATTTTCATCGCTCAGATAGACGTACAGCGAATAATCGTCCATCATCGTATTGTCTATCGCCGTACTGATGTACTCCAGTTCGACATCCGTATCCTCGGCAGCCATCTGCTGCCTGCCTTCCGACGCGCTGTCGCCCGGCGAAGCTACCCGTATGATCAGAGCGGCCCCTACAAACATGGCGGCCATGTAAAGCCAGGGCCTGACCTTCTCCCACGTGGTAGGCTCACGGCGGACATCGTTCTTTTCTTTCTCGGGAAGACGGCTCATCAAGTCTGAAGTGAATCCTTCGAAATACCCTTCCGGCACACGGAACGGGTTCTCCGTACCAACTTTCTTCAGCAAATTATCTTCTTCTTTCATAAGCTTTTCTCCTTTCATTCAGATTAGACTATGGTTTGAGACAAAGGTTTAAAGTTCATCTTCAAAAAACTTCTCGATTTTTTTCACCGCATGATGATAAGAAGCCTTCAGTGCTCCGACCGACGTGCCGAAGATCTCGGACATCTCCTCGTACTTCATTTCCTGGTAATACTTCAGGTTGAACACCATCCGCTGCTTTTCGGGCAGGGTCAGCAAGGCTTTCTGCAACGTCGTCTGTATCTTGTCGCCCGAGAAGTAGGGGTCGCTCTCGAGCTTCTGCAGCACATCGGCCTCGGGGTCGTCCAGCGAGACGGTAGCCTGTGCCCGTTGTTTGTTCAGGAAAGTCAGACATTCGTTCAGAGCGATGCGGTAGAGCCAGGTGGAGAGCTTGGCGTCGCCGCGGAAATAGTCGATGTTGGTCCACGCCTTGATGAACGTGTTCTGAAGCAGGTCGTTGGCGTCCTCATGCGAATATACCATACGGCGAATCTGCCAGTACAGCTGTTCGCTGTATTGGGCCACAATCATTTCAAATCCGCGCCGTTGTGTCTTCTCGTCCTGCAACAAGGCCAGCACTTCGCGCTCATTATAGGGAGTATTCATATACTTTTATCCGCATTTGTAGATTTTAGACGGCCAAAGATACAAAAAGTTTAATTAAATCGGTACGCAAAGTGTTTCTTTCGCCAGCATGGTTTCAGGAAAGACGGCGCGGGCCTGCTCCAGCAACAGGTCTTCGTTGTCGTAGCGTGCCGAGAAGTGGCCCACCAGCAGACGCTTCACGCCTGCCTCGCGGGCAATGGCGGCCGCCTGCGCGGCCGTGGTATGGAAGGTTTCCTTGGCACGGGGAGCGTCTTCCTCAACAAAGGTGGCTTCGTGAAACAACAGGTCCGCTCCCCTCACCTGCTCCACGACTGATGCCAGCGGAAGGGTGTCCGAACAGTAGGCATAACTGCGCGGAGGGTCGGACGGACGCGTCAGGCGTTCGTTGGCAATCACTTCGCCGTCGGGCGTCACATAGTCGGCCCCGTTCTTGATGCGGTTCAGCTCGTAAACAGGCACCTCATAGAAGTCGACCATCTCGCGGACGATGTGGCGGGGACTGGGCTTCTCGGCAAAGAGGAAGCCGCAGGTAGGCATCCGATGACGCAAGGGGATGGTGGTGACCGTCAGCGAGCGGTCTTCGTAGACCACCGACGGCTCACGGGTATCGAAAGCATGAAACACGACCGCATAGGTCATCTGACGGTTGAAGAAGTCGAGCATCGGCTTCATCAGCTCCTCCAACCCCTGGGGCGAATGGATATGGAGTTCGGCTGTGCGTCCCAGCAGGTTCAGCGTGGAAATCAGCCCCAGCAGGCCGAAGCAATGGTCGCCGTGCAGGTGGGAGATGAAGATGTGGTTCAGACGCGAGAACTTCAGGCGCGACTTGCGGAACTGCAACTGCGCCCCTTCGCCGCAGTCGATCATGAACAGCTTGTCGCGGACGTTGAGTATCTGCGACGTCGGGAAATGGCGGGTGGTGGGCAAAGCCGAACCACAGCCCAGAATATGTAACTCAAACTTCTCCATAACGCCGCAAATTTAGGCATAAATCGCGATTCATGCCGCCTGTCACCACAAAAAAAGAGAGCGCATCCCGCGGGGGACACACTCTCCTCTCATTAGATTATATCAGAAGTACCTTATTTCTTCTTGCCTTCCAGTTGCTCTTTCAAAGCAGCCAGTGCGTCGATGTCGCCCAGCGTAGTGGAAGCGGCCTGGTTCTGGATTACAGGGATTTCTTCCTTCTTGCTGTTAGACTTCTTGGCAGCCTTCTTCTCGGCTCTCTCCTCTGCCTTGGCAGCATCTTCGAAGATGCGGCTGTGAGACAGGATGATGCGCTTGGCGTCCTTGTTGAACTCGATGACCTTGAACGGCAGCTTCTCGTCGAGCTGAGCCTGAGAACCGTCTTCCTTAACGAGGTGCTTCGGAGTGGCGAAACCTTCCACACCATAAGGCAGAGCTACAACAGCGCCCTTGTCCAGCATCTCGATGATGGTACCTTCGTGTACGGAACCTACCGTGAATATCGTTTCGAATACATCCCAAGGATTCTCTTCGAGCTGCTTGTGGCCGAGGCTCAGACGACGGTTTTCCTTGTCGATTTCGAGAACGACAACGTCGATGTCGGCACCGATCTGAGTGAATTCAGAGGGGTGTTTGATCTTCTTCGTCCAAGACAGGTCGGAGATGTGGATCAAGCCGTCAACACCTTCTTCTACTTCTACGAATACGCCGAAGTTAGTGAAGTTGCGAACCTTGGCAACGTGCTTGCTGCCTACAGGATACTTCTCTTCGATCGTTTCCCATGGATCCGGCTTCAGCTGCTTGATACCCAGAGACATCTTGCGCTCTTCGCGGTCCAGTGTCAGGACTACAGCCTCTACTTCGTCGCCCACCTTCATGAAGTCCTGAGCCGAACGCAGGTGCTGGCTCCAAGACATTTCAGATACGTGGATCAGACCTTCTACACCCGGAGCGATTTCGATGAATGCACCGTAGTCGGCCATAACGACTACTTTGCCCTTCACGTGGTCGCCCACCTTGAGGTTCGGGTCGAGGGCATCCCAAGGATGCGGAGTGAGCTGCTTCAGACCCAGAGCGATACGCTTCTTCTCGTCGTCGAAGTCGAGGATAACGACGTTCAGCTTCTGGTCGAGCTCTACTACTTCGTGCGGATCGCTTACGCGGCCCCAAGACAGGTCGGTGATGTGGATCAGACCGTCTACGCCACCCAAGTCGATGAACACACCGTAGGATGTGATATTCTTGACAACACCCTCGAGTACTTGACCCTTCTCGAGTTTGCTGATGATTTCCTTCTTCTGCTGTTCCAGCTCTGCCTCGATGAGAGCCTTGTGGGAAACAACGACGTTCTTGAATTCCTGGTTGATCTTGACAACCTTGAATTCCATGGTCTTGCCAACGAATACATCATAGTCGCGGATAGGCTTCACGTCGATCTGAGAACCCGGCAGGAAGGCTTCGATGCCGAATACGTCTACAATCATACCACCCTTTGTGCGGCACTTGATGTAACCCTTGATGATTTCCTGATTTTCCAAAGCAGCGTTGATGCGGTCCCAAGAACGGGTTGCACGGGCTTTGCGGTGCGAAAGAACCAGCTGTCCTTTCTTGTCCTCCTGGTTTTCGATGTATACTTCTACCGTATCACCTACCTTCAGGTCGGGATTGTAACGGAATTCACTCATCGGAATGATACCGTCTGATTTGTAACCGATGTTCACAACTACTTCACGCTTGTTCATTGCGATTACGGTACCGTCTACAACCTCGCGGTCGTTTACCTTGTTCAGCGTGTTGTCATACGCCTTCTCCAAGTCTTCGTGGCTCACATTGGTTGTTGCTTCGCCATTCTCATACGCATCCCAGTTGAAGTCTTCAACCGGAGCTACCTTATCAAATTTTTCCATTAATAAATAAGTTGTTGTTAATAAATTAATTAAGTGAGACTTTATGTTGACTCAATAAATCGGGCGCAAAGATAGGAGTATTTTCTTGAACGACAAAACGTTCGGTCCGAAATTTATCGTCAGAAATCCGGTCAGGGAGCACTTTTCATACGACAAGTGCCACCCTGCCGGCCGAAAGCAGTGCTTTGGCAGAAAGAAATGGCACTTTTAGGGGAAAGAAAGCAGTGCTTTTAGTTTTTCAGATAATAGGTGACGGTCGTCACTACACGCACGCTCTTTATATAAGGTGTGTTGCTGTCGCGGTCGCTGATGGTGAACTGCCCCTGCGAAGCGTTTCTGATTTTCCCCAGCTTGCTGTCCGAGTCCTTGGCAAACTTCTCGGCGGCCGCGCGGGCGTTCTTCGTGGCTTCCTCGATCATCTGAGGCTTGATGTCGTTCAGCCCCGTAAACTCGTAGGACACGTTGTAGCGATAGTCACCGCCGGCGATGGCGATGCCCTGCTTCAGCAGTTCGGCCTGTTCGGTCATCAGCTTGCGCACGTTGTCCACGTTCTTCGACGTCACGGTGATGACCGACGTGGCGTTGTAGCGGTAGTTCACATTCTGGTTGGCATAGCGCTCGGCCTCCATGTCGATGATTTCGGGCGGGGCGATGCTGATCTCCGCATCGCTGATGCCGTTGTTCTTCAGGAAGGCGACGATGGCCGCGTTCTTCTTCTCGATGTTGGCGTAGATGACGGCGGGGTCGTTGCCGATATCCTTGTGCACCAGGGGCCACACCACCTTGTCGGCCGGCACTTCCATCTCGGCCAGTCCCTTGACGGTCACCACACGCTCTCTGTCTCTGAAGTCATTGATGCCGCCCCTCAGCATCCAGCCGAGCAGCAGCAGTCCCACTGCCATGATGGCAGCTTCCAATCTCCAATTTTTCATGTACGTTCGTTTTTAAAAGTTGTTTTGCAAATGAATGGAATAAAGCCGTCATCGGCAAGGGCTTTGGCATAAAAGATGTTAAGCCGCAGGCTTTTAACGGTTGAACAGCTCGAAGGTGAACTTGCAGCCTATCTCCTGGTACTCCCAGTTGGCGAAGCTGGCAAAGACGCCGAAGTCGAAGATGTGCGTGCCGATGCCGTAGCCCACCTCCAGATAGGGTGTCAGGTGAGGCACGACGAGGGCGTTCAGGTAGAGGCGTTCGTTCAGCACGTACTGCGTGTACTTCATCAGGTGGCGCAGCAGCAGGAAGGGTGCCTCGTAGGTGGCATGGGCCCGCAGGTACTCGCGCGAGGAGTTGTACCAGCGGCTGTCGAGCAGCTGGAAGACACCCCCGATTTCATCGTTCCACCCCACAGGCAAGTTGTGGCGGGTGAAGTTGGCAAAGTCCACAAAGTAGAGCTCTTCCTGGTTGGTGAACTTTCCCCACCCCACGCGATAGTAGAGGTCGCGCATCAGGCCCAGGGAGACATGGTGCTGCAGGTCCACCTCCACCCGTTCGTAGGTGCCCGACCCCGGCAGGATGCCGCTGATGCCCCGCTCCCAATCCACGCTCAGTGTGGGGTACTTGGAGTAGAGGTTGATCTTGCGGTCGCCGTTCATGTAGTAATACTGCCCCGGCGTCCATTGTACGGACACGCGCGGTGCAAAGCTGCTGTACGTATGGCGGAAGCGCTTCAGAAGTTCCGAATCGAGCACGGGCGGATAAGGGTTTTCTCCAATGGACGCCTTCGTCTGCGGACGTTTCGACACCAGGTCGTTGTTTTCGGGCAGGTTCAGGCGGAATTCAGACTTCTCCACCTCCGTGCGGCGGTGGATAGACAAGCCGATGTCCAGCGTCAGCCCGTTCACAATCTCCCACGTATGACGGACGCGGAAATACAGGTCCTTGAAATAATCCAGATGGATGCGGTCGAAGTCGAAGAGGCTGTCGGGCATGGCCTTCAGCTCGTCCAGCACGTCACTGCTATAGATGCGGTTACCGTTGCCCATCTCGAAGTGGAGGGCCGCCCGCTTGCGCGGCCAGTAATCCAGGTCGCCGCTCATCGACCAGTAGAACTCCTTGCGCGTGAAGTTGTAACCGATGCGGGGGGCGATGTGCAGGAAGCGGTCGCCCGGAAACAGGCGGTTGTAGCGGAAGTCCTGCCGGTAGGAGATGCCGTTCGAGTGGCTGTAGCTGAGCAGCAGCGGATTGATGAGGGGCGAACAGCGCACACTGCCCACGTTGGCCAGGTCGAGCGTGTAGCGGCTCACCAGCGCGTCGCCCACCGTCCCCCAGAACTCCAGCCGCTTGTTGCGCAGCTTCTTCCTCGTCTGGCCGGCCGTGTCGAGGTACTGGTAATACGAGTGGTAGAGCGAATCCTCGTGCTTCGTCAGCGGCAGGGGGCGCAGGGCGTTGAAGGCGGCCGTGTCCTTCACGCTGGCACTGGTGTCACAGCGCAGCGTGTACGAGGCCGACAGGTCGTACGAATCCTTTTCCATCGCCCGCCTCCGGTAGGCCGAAGGGTTCTGCTGCTTGATGTCCTTGTACTTCAGCGCCGCCGTATAGCTGCCATCTATCACGTTGCCCACCATCTTGAAGGTCACGTCGAAGTCGGAGTACAGCGGCAGGAACTCGTCCGCCTCCCCCACCTGCCCCATGCGGACGTGGTTGCTGAAGCGGAAGATTTCCGACCGCCCCGAGAAGCGTATCTCGCGGATGCTCCACACGTTGTCGCTCACCACCATGTAGCCGCCCACCAGCTGGAAGCTCTTGCTCTTGGGGATGAAGCGGATGACGTACTGCAGGTCGTGGGGCTTCCCCTGGATGGTGTCGATGCGGTAGTTGTAGTACTTCTTCGCGTTGGGCGCCAGCGGCGAGAGGAGCTTGTCGTTGAGCAGCGAGGCCGAGTAGACATTAATGCGGAAGTATTGGGGCAGCTGGCCGTTGAGGTCCCACATCTCGCTGGCGGTGCCCATCGTGGCCGTCACCTTCTGGTCGTAGATGTCGGGGGCGGTGAAGCTCAGCTCGTTGTAGGTCTCCATCAGATACTCCTTCTCCCCCTTGCGCATGCGGAACAAGGTGGGGATGTAGCGCATCAGCCGGTTCTGCTTGCGGATGTGGATGTGCCCCTTGATGTAGAGCTCCGCATTGTAGCTGTCCACAATGCGTTCGTAGAGAGGGGCGAAGAAGACCACCTTCTCCATGATGGAGTCGGCCGACACGAGACGGTCGCCATGACGGTAGGGAGCATACTCCGCCCGTGCCTTCCCTCCGCAGAAAAGCAGCAGCAGAATGCCCACTATGGTTCCCAACGTTCGTGCCAACTTTACAATTTTTCTTGATAGTTCGGGGACAAATATAGTGAAAGGTGAAAGCAATACAAAATAAGCCCGCTTATTTTTATTGCTGAGCCGCATCCTATTTTCGTGCAACAAATCTAGTGAAAGGGGCGAGCAAATGAAACAAGCTCCCCACTTTTTTTCGCCAACCTTTCGCCATCTCCTGCCGTATATGGAAAAAAACACGTACTTTTGCAGGCAAATTAAAACAACTACTAAAGAAAATCTGATATGTCTAAAATGCGTTTTTTTGCTTTGCAGGAGCTTGCCAACCGCAAGCCCCTGGAAGTCACGCCTCCCTCCGAGAAGCTGTCCGACTACTACGGCAGCCACGTATTCGACCGTAAGAAGATGCAGGAGTATCTCCCCAAGGAAGCCTACAAGGCCGTGACCGACGCCATCGAAAAGGGTACCCCCATCAGCCGCGAAATGGCCGACCTCATCGCCAACGGCATGAAGAGCTGGGCCAAGTCGATGGGCGCCACCCACTACACCCACTGGTTCCAGCCGCTGACCGACGGCACCGCCGAGAAGCACGACGGCTTCATCGACTTCAGCGAAGACGGCTGCGTCATCGAGCGCTTCTCGGGCAAGCTGCTCATCCAGCAGGAGCCCGACGCCTCCAGCTTCCCCAACGGCGGCATCCGCAACACCTTCGAAGCCCGCGGCTACACGGCGTGGGATGTCTCCTCACCCGCCTTCGTGGTAGACACCACCCTCTGTATCCCCACCATCTTCATCGCCTACACGGGCGAGGCACTCGACTACAAGACGCCGCTGCTGAAGGCGCTCAACGCCGTCGACAAGGCCGCCACCGACGTCTGCCAGCTGTTCGACAAGAACGTCAGCCGCGTCTATGCCAACCTCGGCTGGGAGCAGGAATACTTCCTCGTCGACCTGGCCCTCTACAACGCCCGCCCCGACCTCTGCCTGACGGGCCGCACGCTGATGGGCCACTCCTCGGCCAAGGACCAGCAGCTCGAAGACCACTACTTCGGCTCCATCCCGCCGCGCGTCACCGCCTTCATGAAGGAGCTGGAGATAGAGTGCTACAAGCTGGGCATCCCCGTCAAGACACGCCACAACGAGGTGGCCCCCAACCAGTTTGAGCTGGCTCCCATCTTCGAGAACGTCAACCTGGCCAACGACCACAACCAGCTGGTCATGGACCTGATGAAGCGCATCGCCCGCAAGCATCACTTCGCCGTCCTGCTCCACGAGAAGCCCTACAACGGCGTCAACGGCAGCGGCAAGCACAACAACTGGTCGCTCTGCACCGACACGGGCATCAACCTCTTCGGCCCCGGCAAGAACCCCAAGAGCAACATGCTGTTCCTCACCTTCCTGGTCAACGTCCTGATGATGGTGTACAAGAACCAGGACCTGCTGCGCGCCTCCATCGCCAGCGCCAGCAACAGCTACCGCCTGGGTGCCAACGAAGCGCCGCCCGCCATCCTGTCCATCTTCCTGGGCCGCCAGCTCTCGTCCATCCTCGACGAAATCACCCTGCAAATGAGCAGCAGCAAGATGACCGCCGAAGAGAAGACCACCCTGAAGCTGGGCATCGGCCGCATCCCCGAAATCCTGCTCGACACGACCGACCGCAACCGCACGTCGCCCTTCGCCTTCACAGGCAACCGCTTTGAGTTCCGCGCGGCAGGTTCGTCGTCCAACTGCGCCGCGGCCATGATCGCCATCAACGCCGCCATGGCCAACCAGCTGAACGAATTCAAGGCATCGGTCGACAAGGCCATGGAAGACGGCACCGGCAAGGAGGAAGCCATCTTCCGCATCCTGCGCGAGATGATTATCGCCTCCGCCCCCATCCGCTTCGAGGGCGACGGCTACTCGGAAGAGTGGAAGCAGGAAGCTGCCCGCCGCGGCCTGACCAACATCTGCCACGTGCCCGAAGCGCTGATGCACTACGTGGACGACCAGTCGCGCTCAGTCCTCATCGGCGAGCACATCTTCAACGAGACGGAGCTGAACAGCCGCCTCGAGGTAGAGCTGGAGAAGTTCACCATGAAGGTGCAGATCGAGAGCCGCGTCCTGGGCGACCTGGCCATCAACCATATTGTCCCCACAGCCGTCAGCTACCAGAACCGCCTGTTGGAGAACCTGCGCGGCCTGCGCGAAACGTTCACACCCGAAGAGTATGAAGAGCTCAGCGCCGACCGCAAAGAGCTTATCCGCGAAATATCGCGCCGCGTGACGGCCATCAAGATGCAGGTGCGCCAGATGACAGAAGCCCGCAAGGTGGCCAACCACATGGACAGCTACAAGGACAAGGCCTTCGCCTACGAGGAGACGGTGCGCCCCTACCTCGAAAGCATCCGCGACCACATCGACCACCTCGAGATGGAAGTGGACGACGAAATCTGGCCCTTGCCCAAGTATCGTGAGCTGCTGTTCACGAAATAAGTTTTAGTGGATATGTCAAAATGAGATGAGGCTATTCAACTCCCCTCCTTCCGGAAGGAGGGGCGCCCAAAGGGCGGGGTGGTAGGTTTTCGCGAGAGTTTATCAATCAACGCGTTACGTATTCACCTACCACCTCCCCCTATCGGGTACTCCTCCTTCCAGAAGGAGGAGAGTCTCAGATACCTCTATTTTGAGACATCCCCTATTTTCCCCTCCAAATTGCACATTTTTCCGACAAATGCGTATCTATTTAATTTTTTCTTATTACATTTGTGCTATATAACACAGTTATGCAGCACTCATGGTAAAAGTAAACTTGTCAGATATCAAAGTTCCGGAGCTCATTGCCGACATGTGGTCTCCGCTGAACGACGAGCAACGGGAGTTCCTCGCCAGCCACTTCACCCTTCAGAATTACAAAAAAAATGAAGTGATCCATTGCGAAGGCGAAACCCCCACGCACCTGATGTGTCTGCTGAGCGGCAAGGTGAAAATCTACAAGGACGGCGTGGGCGGACGCAGCCAGATTATCCGCATGATCAAGCCCGTCGAATACTTCGGCTACCGCGCCTACTTCTCGGGCGAAGACTACATCACGGCCGCTGCCGCCTTCGAGCCTTCGGTCATCTGCCTCATCCCCATGAATGTCATCACCACCCTCGTGACGCAAAACAACGGCCTGGCCATGTTCTTCATCAAGCAACTGTCCAAGGACCTGGGCGTGGCCGACGAACGAACGGTGAACCTCACCCAGAAGCACATCCGCGGCCGCCTGGCCGAATCGCTCCTCTTCCTCAAGGAAAGCTATGGCCTGGAGGAGGACGGCTCCACCCTCAGCATCTACCTCTCGCGCGAGGACCTGGCCAACCTTTCGAACATGACGACTTCGAACGCCATCCGAACGCTCTCCCAGTTTGCCACCGAACGGCTCATCGCCATCGACGGACGAAAAATCAAAATCATTGACGAAGAAAAGCTGAAGAAGATCAGCAAGATAGGATAAGAGTGGTTAACGGTTAACGGTTAATGGTAAATTGTGAGCAGATTCAGCATTTACCATTAACCATTCTTTTCATGAAGGCCGTATCAAATAATAAGTGAGAGTAATTCAACTCCCCTCCTTCGGGAAGGAGGGGTGCCCAACGGGCGGGATGGTAGGTTGTTACACTGCGCTATCAATCCCTGCTTTATGCCTTCACCTACCACCTCCCCCTTCGGGGACTCCTCCTTCCCGAAGGAGGAGAGCTTCAAATACTTCTGCTTTTGATACCCCGCTCACCGCTACTTTTGCAAGTACCGTTCCGCCTCAATAGCCGCCATACAACCGCTAGCAGCTGCCGTGATGGCCTGGCGGTAGTGCGGGTCGGCCACGTCGCCTGCGGCAAACACACCCGGCACCTTGGTGCGCGGCGTACCCGGCTCGGTCAGGATGTAGCCCACCTCGTCAGTATCCACGTAAGGCTTGAAGATGTCCGAGTTGGGCTTGTGGCCGATGGCCAGGAAGAAGCCGTCGATGGCCACGTCGTAGCGCTCTTCGTCGGGCTCGCCCATGCGCTTCACCAGATGCACGCCTTCCACGCCGTTCTCGCCATAGAGGCCCACGGCATTGTGCTCGAACAGCACCTCGATCTTCTCGTTGTTCATCACGCGCTCCTGCATCACCTGCGACGCACGCAGATAGGGCTTGCGCACGATGAGATATACCTTGCTGGCAAGGCTGGCCAGGTAGGAAGCCTCTTCGCAAGCTGTGTCGCCACCGCCCACAACGGCCACCACCTTCTTGCGGTAGAAGAAGCCGTCGCACGTGGCACAGGCACTCACACCCATGCCGGCATATTTCTTCTCGTCCTCCAGGCCCAGGTACTTGGCTGTGGCACCTGTGGCGATGATGATGGTTTCGGCTTCGATCACCTTCTCTTCGTCGATCGTTATCTTGTAGGGCTTCGCGCTCAGGTCGGCCGCCGTTGCCACGCCATAGCGGATGTCGGCTCCGAAGCGTTCGGCCTGCTTACGCAAGTCTTCCATCAGCTCAGGTCCTCCGATGCCGGCAGGATAGCCGGGGAAGTTTTCCACTTCGGTGGTCGTAGTCAGCTGTCCGCCCAGTTGCAGGCCGGCATATACCACAGGAGCCAGGTTGGCGCGTCCTGCATAGATGGCGGCTGTATAGCCTGCAGGGCCCGACCCGATGATGAGGCATTTCACTTTTTCTGTTTCCATACTGTGTTTACTGTTTTTTATGTTCAATTCAAGTTTCGCTTGTTTATCTCAAGTCTATCACCTCCGCCGTCGGATAGGCGCGCTTGTCGAAGGTGAAGAGCGCATCGTCGTATTTCTGCCCCGTCTGATAGGAGCGCACCAACACGACGGCTGCCTCGCGGTCGCCCCTGCGGACAAGGCTCAGCTTCGAGGGGCGCAGCGTCTGCTTGTCCACATAGAGTATCAGGCATTGCAGCTCACTGCCCCGACGGGTGGCGGTCATCACCACCTTGTGGAGGCGCGGGTCGGCCTGCTCGCCCATCTTCAGCGTGTAGCCGTCCTTGTAGACGGCCAGCCAGGCATAAGGGTTGATGCTCTGCAGCTCTTCGGCCGTGGGTTCGGAGACGTTCACCTCGTCGCTGTTCTCCAGGTAGGTCCATTGCGTCCGCCCGTCGAACCACGTCGTGATGCCTTCGGTGTCGAGGCGGAACTTCTCGCCCTTGAGGCGGATGCGTCCCTCGGACGTGCCCTCGGGCGCGCGCACTTCGAAAGCTATCTCCACTCCCCCCGCCTGGCGGAAGGTGTCGGCCACGCGGTCCAGCAGCTGGCGGGCCTCGTTATTCTCTTGTGCGGCGGCTGCCTGCCCCATGCAAAGGGCAACAAGCAGGCAAAGTATTTTGTTCAGCATTTTTTAATTGAAAATTGAGAATTATATCAAAAATAAGAGAAACTATCCCAACTCCCCTCCTTCGGGAAGGAGGGGTGCCCAACGGGCGGGGTGGTAGGTTTTCGCGGGAGCTTATCAATCAACGCGTGATGTTTTTACCTACCACCTCCCCCTATCGGGGACTCCTCCTTCCAGAAGGAGGAGAGTTTCAGATGCTCCTGTTTTTTTGATACTTCCTTTATCCATATATTTATTTCAATTCTCCATTGACTTTACATTTTACTCAAAAAATCCTCCAGCGACACGATGTCCGTGAAGTAGACATCACGCGGCTTGCTGCCCTGCGCAGGCCCTACGATACCCGCCTTCTCCAGCTGGTCCATCAGGCGGCCGGCACGGTTGTAGCCGATGGAGAACTTGCGCTGGATGAGCGAAGTGGAGCCCTGCTGGTGCGTCACGATGAGGCGCGCGGCGTCGTCGAAGAGCGGGTCCTTGCGTCCCAGGTCCACATCGCCCAGGTCGCCGCCGCTGGCGTTCTCGTCCACATATTCGGGCAGGTAGAAGGCCGTGGGGTAACCCTGCTGGCGGGCGATGAATTTCGTAATCTCGGCCACCTCGGGCGTGTCGATGAAGGCGCACTGCACACGCACGGGGTCGGCTCCCTGCAGGAAGAGCATGTCGCCGCGGCCTATCAGCTGGTTGGCGCCCGGCCGGTCGAGGATGGTGCGCGAGTCGACCATCGCCGACACGCGGAAGGCTATACGCGCGGGGAAGTTGGCCTTGATGGTACCCGTGATGATGTTCGTCGTGGGTCGCTGCGTGGCGATGATCATGTGGATGCCCACCGCACGTGCCAGCTGGGCGATGCGCGCTATGGGCAGCTCCACGTCCTTGCCCGCGGTCATGATCAGGTCGCCGAACTCGTCGATCACCACCACGATGTAGGGCATGTACTTGTGGCCCTTCTCGGGGTTGAGGCGGCGGTTGATGAACTTCTCGTTGTACTCCTTGATGTTGCGCACGTGGGCCGCCTTCAGCAGGTCGTAGCGCGTGTCCATCTCCACGCAGATGGAGTTCAGCGTCTGCACCACCTTGGTGACGTCGGTGATGATGGGTTCGGCCTCGTCGGGCAGCTTGGCCAGGAAGTGATGCTCGATGACGGAATAGATGCTGAATTCCACCTTCTTGGGGTCGACGAGCACAAACTTCAGCTCGGCGGGGTGCTTCTTGTAGAGCAGCGAGGTGATGATGGCGTTCAGGCCCACGGACTTACCCTGACCGGTAGCACCCGCCACCAGCACGTGGGGCATCTTGGCCAGATCCACCATGAACACCTCGTTCGTGATGGTCTTGCCCAGGGCGATGGGCAGCTCGTAGGTCGATTCCTGGAACTTCTTGCTGCCGATGATGCTCTGCCCCGACACGATTTTGGGGTTCGAGTTGGGCACCTCGATACCGATGGTACCCTTGCCTGGTATGGGCGCGATGATGCGGATGCCCAGCGCCGAGAGGCTCAGGGCGATGTCGTCCTCCAGCCCGCGTATCTTCGAGATGCGCACACCCTGTTCGGGGGTGATTTCGTAAAGCGTCACCGTGGGTCCCACCGTCGCCTTGATGGAACTGATTTCAATGCCGAAGCTGCGCAGCGTGCTCACGATCTTGTCCTTGTTGGCATTCTGCTCGTCCATGTCGATGGTAGGCTCGGCGTTGTCGTAGTGCTTCATCAGGTCCAGCGTGGGGAAGTGATAGTTCTCCAGGTCGAGGCGCGGGTTGTAGGGTTCCAGCTCGGGTCCCTGGTATTCCTCGTCCTCGTGCGTCTCCACCTCGAAGGCCGGTTCGGCGGGCGTGTCCGTGTCGGCCATTTCGGGTTCGGGCGTCTCCACCGTCATGGCCACGTCGCCGCCGTCCGTGCGCGATGCAGGTGCCGTGCGGGGCAGGTCGTCCAGGTCGAGCGATATCTCGTGCGGAGCTTCCGCCTCGGGCTCGTCCGCCTCGGGTTCGGGTTCCTCCTGGGGTTCGTCGTGCTTCGGGGCCTCCTCGTGCTTCACGTCCTCCTTCACGGGTTGGGGCGCGGGTTCGGGTCGGCGCCGTCCGTCGGCCGTCCACGAGGTGGTAAACTCCTCGGGCACCTCGCCCTCAGCGTCCGCAGCTCCCTCCGCCCCGCGCTTCTTCTTGAGGAAGTCCAGCGCAAAGACGCCGCGCAGCCACACGATGGTTTGCGCACTGAGGTAGATGAAGAAGCAGATGGCCGTCACCAGCAGCAGCATCCACACACCCGGCGCGCCGATCTGCGACACCAGCCAGCGGCTCACGTTGTAGCCGTGCAGCCCGCCCAGGTAGACGAACGAGTCGGCATAGAGGCTGGCGAAAGCGAATCCGAAGAACACCGAGAACCACACCAGCAGCAGCGCGCAGCAGATGAACCACCGCCACAGGTGCAGGTGGCGCACCTTCATCAGCTTCAGCCCGGCCGCGGCCATAAACACCAGGATGAAGAACGAGGCCACGCCGAAGCAATCGTTGATGAGGTAGCTGGCCAGCTGTGCGCCTCGCGAGCCGGCATAGTTCTTCACGCCGTTGTTCACCGCCATGAGGTCGTCCGATTGTCCCGAGTCGATGACGCTCTGGTCGGCCGCCCCTGTGAAGAAGAACGACATGAAGGCCAACAGCAGATAGACGGAGAAGATGACGAGCATCAGGCCCACGATGAAGCGCAGCGTCTCGTTGTGCCAGGCAGCCGCCACCTTGCGGAAGAAGGAGGGCGATGCCGCCGTGTCTTTTTTATCTTTGTCCGATTTGTCTTTTTCTCTTTTCATTGTCTTTACTAGTAATGTCTGTTTGTACGGGTTTTCCTTGTTTTTTGGCAGTACAAAAATACGGAAAAATAGGCGGAGAGACAAACGAAAAACCAAGTTTTCGGGGTCTCTTTTCCGAAGCACATCCATAAATATTATAAATACACTGGTTATCAACCTGTTGCAACAGCATTTTTAAGCCTCCAAAAACATTTTTTCTTTTCATACCCCCCGCCATACGGACTCGCGCCTCCTGCCTGCATCTTCTCTCCTCGCCCAATCCGGAATTACAGATTCCAGTTTCCCGATAATGAAACTACCATTACAGAAAATGCTATTACGAATTACAGATTACAGTTAGCTAAAATCGAAAATGTGCGCTCCACTTATATAGTTATATTATATATATATATTTATATATATAATATAAAATTCTGTACACACTTTTTCAAATCGAAATTCACTTACTGTAATCTGTAATTCGTAATAGCACGCTGTCTTTTCCTGGATTCAAAACGACTCTTACGAATTACAGATTACAGTTACCAGACAATCTTTTCACACTACTTCATAAAGAGCGCAAACGAAAGAGAACATCATGCCATCTGTAGAAAAACAATACTTTCCGCGCGCGAAAACGTCGCTTTTCACACTGTAAATCAATGCATTATTTTTATTAACACAATTCATCTGTTTCGTTAACACATTTTCACTCCCCAGCGGCCGTTTTTATTTGGCCAGCCGGAAAAGACCCCTTATATTTGCCTTTGCGAATGAGGAATGAAGAACGAAGAATGAAGAATTTGCCTGCGGCCGAGGCACCATCCATTCTCAATTATCCATTCTCCATTCTCAATTAACCAAACACAATTTAAAACAACAAAGCTATGTCAACAATCGGAACATTAAAGTACAGACGTTATCAGGCCAAGTCGCCTCAGGGGACTGCTATAAAACGGCTAATGAACGAGAAACTTTTTTGGGAAAAACATCATCCAGACGCTGGCCACTATCCTGACTGCCGTCAGAACCACGCTGGCGTAGCCAGCTGCATGTAAAGAGTTAAGATTTCTGAAATAAAAAGCACGCACCACTTCACGAACCTTGTAGAAAGGGGATGAGGGACGGTCATTTGTTTCACTCCACTTATATCCGAGCTTTTTCTTTTACACCCAAACACACATCAAGAATCAATGATATTGCAATTATAATAAAGCAAATCGGCATTTATCTATTTCATACAACCCAAGACATTAATTTTGCTATCAAGTTAGAATTAGCGACCTTAAAAGGATAAAGAGCAATTACGAAGACTACGCAATTGTTATTTGTTCCCAAGTATCACGTTTAGAAACATAACTATTATATCTAAATCACAACAAGCAGAAAATAGAAAACGTAAAAAAAATATTAGAAATAAAGGAACGATATCTATTTTTAATAAGCAACTTAAACTGCCAACCTGAAGCATTCATCGAATTCTATAGCCCTCATTCTATAAAAAATCTTAATCCAAGAAAATTATAGGATAAGTAAAATCAAAGTACTATCTTTGTTTTAGTTTACTATAAAATCAGAAGACTCTGAAACAACATATAGGAATTTAACTTAGCCTCCGTCTTAATGAAGGGGAACATTATATTCATGGAAAAGATTCAATTACAAGTTGGCGACATAGTAAAGGGTATTGTAAAAGATACCCAAAAGATTTATGCGCTTATTTCACTTGGTAACGTAAAGGCTATTTTACCTTCAATAGAATATTCATGGCATAAAGATTTTAACATCAATAATATCATGAAAGTTGGCGAAGAGATTACTGCCGTTGTAATAAATTTATCTAGGAATAAAGTTATATTAAGCATTAAGAGATTGAAAAAAAACCCATGGAAGGATATTGATAAAAAATACGTAATAGGTCAGATAGTAAGAGGAAAAGTCAATAAAATAGTAGATTACGGTGCATTTATAGAACTTGAAGACGGATTACAGGGATTGCTTCACAAAAAAGAAATATCTTCAACTGGAAAGGTTGAGCCTTCATCGATACTATCAGAGAATCAAGAAATAGAGGTGAAGATAATATCAATAGAAACGAATAAAAAAAGGATCGCTTTTTCCATCAAACATCAAGTATAATCAACTCTGTACTGACACTATATGAATATAAATCCAATATACATAGACAAAAGTCTAGTCATTGGCCATATGAAAGAGGTTGATTTGTCTGATCTCCCTGCCATTCCCTATGAATCAAATGTTATAGGACCAACACTTATCGGCCTTATTAACCGTTGTCGTTCCTACGACAATTTTGCCTTTGCCATAACAAACAATTATGGAGTGGATGCCAATGCTACTCCATATTCACCTGTACAACTATTCATTGATAAGAATGAATGGATTGATGAAGAAGAAATTAATGAAAACAGATGGATAATTTTTGAATTCAATAAACAGCCAAGCCATACACGTCACAACGCAATGCAAGTAAGATATCTGCGTCCGACTCTCGAAGATTATCTCATAGCCAAAAACTATGTTGGAGAATATTCGCAGATTCAAGGACAGATTCAAAGCAATGGTTATAGTGAAAGAATCAATATAAATTTAGAAGAAGCTGTAAGCTCTATTTTTTTCGCTTCAGTTAAAGGAAAGCAGCTAATACTTAATGATCTCTATAAGAGGAAGTCTGTAGATTGTAATGAATGGGAAAACTACCTTACACATTTAACACAAGAGGAGAAAAATAACTTCGTATTTGATGAAGTCAAGTTAAAGCCAACGGCTGAGCTC